>Ga0209304_1000258_pt1 | contig 38888 bp, 32 predicted proteins | sample COGITO_mtgs_1004_4_FD_184789 | JGI IMG/M metagenome (GOLD analysis project Ga0209304, IMG submission 184789) | Pelagic marine microbial communities from North Sea - COGITO_mtgs_100423 (SPAdes) (version 2) | ecosystem: Environmental > Aquatic > Marine > Epipelagic ...
CTGTGATCGGTGTCTAGCAGAACTGTTCAATCCCACGAGCCGTTACTTTTCGTACCCCTTTATCAGCTGCGCGCACTGCGGCCCGCGCTATAGCATTACCCGCACCTATCCGTTCGACCGAGCGAATACCAGCATGGCGGCCTTTGCCCTGTGTCCGGTCTGCACGGCACAGTATCGCGCTGCCGAAGACCGCCGCTTTCACGCCCAAACCATCTCCTGCCCGACCTGCGGGCCGCGCTATGACCGGCCGCTGAGCGAGGTTGTCGCCAGCATCGAGGCGGGCGGTCTGGTCGCGATTCAGGCTATCGGCGGCTACCAACTGATCTGTGATGCCCATCGACCCGCCGCCATTGCGCGCTTGCGCCGATTTAAGCAGCGCCAAATCAAGCCTCTGGCAATTATGACCTTGAACACCCTGTCGGCTCGGCAGTGGGTGCACTTGAGCGATGCCGGCAGGGCCGATTTACAGTCCCCAGAACGCCCTATACTGATCGCCCCAGCGCGCAATGCGCAACCGGAGCTGGCCCCTCATTTGACCAGCCTAGGGGTAATGGTGCCAAACAGCGCCCTGCACTATCTATTATTTTATGGCCTGGCGGGCCGACCCACCGGCACGGCCTGGCTACAGGCGGCCAGTCCAATCGCCTTGGTAGTCACCAGTGGCAATGCGCCCGGTTACCCCATAGCCGCGACCCGAATCGAGGCCGAGGCGCAGTTGGCTGGCGCGGTCGATCTAGTGGTGGGGCACAATCGGCACATCGTTGCCCCGGTCGATGATGGCATCCGGCGTCAGTCTAGAGTTGGCTGCTATGCCGTGCGCAATGGCCGGGGCACGGCGTTAATCAAGACCCCCTGGCACCAGACCAAACTGCCCACCATCTTGGCACTGGGTGCGCAGCAAAAGTGCAGCATTACTCTGGCCGTGGGCAATGCCTTCTATACCAGCGAACATCTCGGCGACTTGGATTCCCGTGCGCGCCGGCAGCGCTACCGGGCGGTCAATGCGCGCCTTAACGATTATTTTAACCTTCGTCATGCGCTGATTGCGCACGATTTGCACCCGGATTATTTCACCAGCCAACAAACGCCTTTGGGCCGGTCGGCGGTTGCGATCCAACATCACCATGCCCATGTTGCCGCCGTGATGGCAGAGCACCAATTGCAGCAACCGTTGGTCGCCGTGGCCGTCGATGGTTACGGCTATGGCCTGCGCGGAGAAGCCTGGGGCGGGGAGTTTTTTTATGTCAATAAGTTTGCCTTCAGCCATGTCGACCGGCTGACCAGCCTGCCCCTATTGGGCGGTGAGCGTGCCAGTCTGGAGCCTTGGCGCTCCGCCTTGGCGGCGCTGATACTGGCTCAGGCCGGCGACCACCAGCTGCGTCGGTTTGCCGATATTCCTCTGGCTCGGCACTACTTGCGCCAACCCCATCTGCTGCGCAAGGCGCCACCGACCGCCTCCGCCGGACGCTGGTTTGATGCCGCCGCGGCGCTTATTTTGCAGCGCAACTGGGCCGAATACGATGGCCAATTTCCGCTCGAACTGGAGGCGCTGCTGAGCCCCTATGCTTTCAATGGGTCAGATCAGCGTCAAGCAGAACGGGCCGGGGCCGACCCGAAATGGGACCTGGTCGAGCTGATTGGCCAACTGCTACCGATGACCTCACCCATTCAGGCGGCCGGCCTATTTCATCAGGGTATGGCCGATTGCATCAGCCGTAAATTAATTGCTCAGGCCAAGATATTCCAGGTCACCCGCGCGGTGCTGGCCGGCGGTTGTATGCTCAATGCCGTTCTGCGTGAGCAGGTGCGCGCTCGACTGAGCGAGGCCGGGTTGGAGGTTTTTTGTGCCCAACGGATCCCCAGTAACGACGCCGGCATCAGTTTGGGTCAGGCCCTGTTGGCCGCCCATTATGCCGACTATGCCGTCAGCCTGCAGGATAGGGGTTAGCATCGTGTGCCTAGCCATTCCGGCCCAAGTCTGCGAGCTGCTGGCCGACGACCGGGCTCGGGTGCGCGTTGGCGACGTTCTTAAAACCGTCAATATCGCCCTGGTGCCGCAGGTGCGCCTGGGTGAATTTGTCATTATCCATGTCGGCTATGCGCTGGAGCGACTCGACCCGCTCGCCGCCGAGCAAACCCTGGCGCTGCTGCACGAAGCGAGTGACCTTCAGCCGCGCCGCGCCGAATCGGCAAACGACCCAAACGGACAGGAGCGTACGGATGAAATACATTGAAGAGTTCCGCGACGCTGCCTTGGCCAGAACCCTGGCCCAGGCCATCGGCCAGGCGGTTGAGCCCGGTCGCACCTATCGCCTGATGGAATTTTGCGGTGGCCACACCCATGCCATCTACCGTTATGGTCTGCCCGGATTGCTGCCCAAGGCCATTAAAATGCTGCACGGCCCAGGCTGCCCGGTTTGCGTGCTACCCATTGCTCGGGTCGACCAGGCCATTGAGCTGGCCGGCCGGCCCGGCGTCATCCTATGCAGCTACGGCGATATGCTGCGTGTGCCCGGGTCTGACCGCCGCACCCTATTACAGGCTAAGGCCGAGGGAGCCGACGTGCGCATGCTATACAGCATCGATGATGCCGTTACCCTAGCCAGGCAGCTTCCGCAGCGGGCGATTATCTTCTTTGCCATCGGCTTTGAAACCACCACGCCAGCCACCGCACTGGCCATCCTGCGCGCCCAAAAACTGGGCCTGAGCAACTTCTTTGTGTTCTGTAACCACCTGCTCACCCCGGCGGCACTCGATGCCTTGCTGGCCGACTCACCCAATCCGGGCAGCTGGATCGATGGTTTTATCGGCCCAGCCCATGTCAGCACGGTGATCGGTACCGCAGCCTATCAGCAGGTGGCGCGGCGTTATCGAAAACCCATAGTGATCGCCGGCTTTGAACCGCTCGACCTGCTGCAGGCGATTTTGATGCTAGTGCGACAATTGAACAGCCAGCGCTGCGCGGTTGAAAACCAATACCATCGTGTTGTCCGGCCCAACGGCAACCGGCTGGCGCAAGACTATATGGCGCAAGTTTTTTGCTTACGCGCTTCCTTTGCATGGCGCGGCTTGGGCACCATTGCCGCCAGTGCCTTGGCATTGCGACCGGCCTTTGCGAGCTTCGATGCTGAACGCCACTTCCCGCTGGCCGAACGGCCCAGCCGCGAGCATCCCGGTTGCGCTTGCCCGGCAGTATTGCGCGGTCAACTCGACCCGGCCGCCTGTCAGCTCTTCGCCGTGGCCTGCACGCCGGCCAATCCATTGGGCGCGTGCATGGTCTCCGCCGAAGGCGCCTGCGCGGCGGTCTATGCCTATGGCCGCCAGCCGCTTCGGGAGGCGCTATGAAAACCTCGCAACCTGTTGCTGCCGGTCATCCGGAGCGCATCGAGCTGGTGCATGGCGGCGGCGGTCGTGCCTCGGCGCAGTTGATCGAGCGAATGTTTATCCGCGCCTTCGATAACCCCATGCTGCAACAGAAAAACGATCAGGCCCGTTTTGATGTGCCGACGCGCAGACTGGTGATGACCACCGACGCGCATGTGGTCTCGCCCCTGTTTTTCCCCGGCGGTGATATCGGGTCGCTGGCGGTGCACGGTACGCTCAACGATATCGCCATGGCCGGCGCCGAGCCGTTGTATTTGGCGGTCAGTTTTATCCTCGAGGAGGGCATACTGCTGCGCGACCTGCAGCGCATCGTGGCATCCATGGCCCGTGCTAGCGAAGCCGCTGGGGTGCCAATCGTGACCGGCGATACCAAGGTGGTTGAACGCGGCAAGGCCGATGGCGTCTTTATTACCACCAGCGCAATCGGCAGCGTGCCCAACGGCGTCGACCTCTCCGCCGACCGGGCGCAACCGGGTGATCAGATCCTGCTCAGCGGCACCATTGGCGACCACGGCGTGGCAATCCTCTCGGCGCGCGACAGTCTCGGCTTTACCAGCCCAATTCGGTCAGATTCGGCGGCGCTGCACGATCTGGTCAAACAAATGGTGCGTCAGGTGCCGACGATCCGTTGCATGCGCGACCCAACGCGGGGCGGTCTGGCAACGGCCTTAAATGAAATTTGCCAACAGTCTGGGGTCGGTATGCTGATCGACGAGCAGGCCGTGGCCATTGCCCCGGCGGTACAGTCGGCGTGCGAATTGCTCGGTCTGGATCCCTACTATTTGGCCAACGAGGGCAAGTTGATCGCCATCTGTCCGGCGGCGCAGGCCGATCGTCTACTCGCCCAGATGCGTGCCCACCCTTTGGGCCAGGGGGCAAGCCGAATTGGCGTGGTGACAACTGACCCACAGGCCATGGTCGAATTACAGACCGCCTTGGGCGGTATTCGCCTACTGGACTGGTTAAACGGCGACCCCTTACCGCGCATCTGTTAATGGGTCCCATGAACGGACCCTGGGGAATGAACAGGGCGGACGAAAATCCGACTCTGCAGCCGAGGAATCCAATGATGAAACAGGAACAGTACCTAGCCCGGAAACACCTAAAGGAGTTACTCACTACCCTGATCGAGGATGGCTATCAGTGTATCGGGCCGCGAGTACGCGACGGGGCCATTGTCTACGCCCCGCTGACCTCTATTGACCAGCTGCCTTGGGGGGTTAGCGATCGGCAACAGCCCGGCGGCTATAAGTTGAGCGCACCGCCGGCGTCCCCCGCCGGACTGAATGCTGCGCTACAACCGGTGCACCCCGGCCAGCGCGCGTTTGACTGGTCGGTGCCAGCCACCAGCATCAAAGCGCTGCTCTTTGCACCAAGCGAGCCGCTCTGGTGTGCCCGGCCCGATGCATCGGGTCAGCTGGTCTTTCGTCAGAGCTTACCGGAACCGGAGCGGGTTGCCCTGTTCGGTGTTCGGCCCTGTGACCTAAGGGCCATCGCTATTCAGGATCGAGTTTTTTTAGCCGGTCCCTATGCCGATATCCGCTATCAATTGCGTCGCAGCGAGCTCTTCATTATTGCGCTGAACTGCACGCACAGTGGCGATCTGTGTTTTTGCGTTGGCACGGGCGGCAGCCTAAACGCCGAGCGCGGCTATGATCTGGCGCTCACCGAATTGGACAAGGGTTATCTGGTCCGATCCGGGTCCAAGGCCGGCCGTTCGGTGCTCACTCGACTCAACGCCCGACCGGCGTCCAGTAGCCAACGCAAACTCGCCCAAGCGCAACAGGCTGAGGCGTATCGTCAACAGCAGCACCGCCAACCAAAGCTGCCCAGCCCAGCAGAATGCCTCAGTCTGCTCAATCTGCCGACGCATCCGGAATGGGCCGCCGTTGCCGAGCGCTGTCTAGCTTGCGCTAATTGCACCCAAGCTTGTCCAACCTGCTTTTGCCACACGGTGGTGAATCAGAGCAATCTGGAACTGAGCCAGAGCGAGCACAGTCGGCAATGGGATTCCTGCTTCAGTGACCAACACAGCTATTGCGCCGGTCAGGTAGTGCGCGCCACCACCGAGCAACGTTATCGCCAATGGCTCAGTCATAAGTTTGCCAGCTGGCAACAACAGTTTGGCGAGTTCGGCTGTGTCGGCTGTGGCCGCTGCATCAGTTGCTGTCCGGCGGGCATCGATATCATCGAGGTGCTGAACCGGCTGTGCTACAACAAACCGGAATTAGCGAAGGAGGCAACATGAAAGCCAACCGATTGCAAAGCGATGCTTACCTACCCTGGGTCGCCGATATTATCGATCGCGTCCAGGAGAGCCCAACCGTTTTCACCTGGCGCTTGCGCTTTACCGAGCCCGACATGCAACAACGGTATCGTTTCGAGCCTGGGCAATTCAACATGGTGTACCTGTTTGGCGTGGGTGAGATCCCCATTTCCATCGTCTCCGATCCCGATGATGCCGATTGTTATGCGCATACCATTGCGGTGGTTGGGCGCATTACCCAAGCCATGGCCCGGCTCAGACCCGGCGACCAGGTTGGTATTCGTGGCCCCTTCGGTCAGGGTTGGCCAATGGCTCAAGCCCAAGGTCAAGATGTCGTGGTGATAACCGGCGGACTGGGCTGTGCCCCGGTGACCTCGGTAATCCAATATATACTGCAGCGGCGCGACCGGTTCGGCGCGCTGTCGATTCTACAGGGGGTTAAACGGTCCAGTGAGCTGGTCTATCGCGCCCGCTATTCCGCCTGGGCGGCCGCTCCTGATACCCACGTCCTGCTCGCGGCCGATCAGGCTGGACCGCAGTGGCCCTGGTATACCGGCACCGTGGTCGATCTGCTGAAACAGATCGAGATAAACACTGAGCACACTCTGGTCATGGCCTGTGGCCCGGAAGCAATGTTGCAGGCTGCCATGGACCATCTAATCGACCTCGGCCTGCCCGCGAATCGGCTGTTTCTGAGCATGGAGCGCAATATGCAATGTGGCGTGGGGCACTGTGGCCACTGCCAACTCGGCGGCCAGTTTGTTTGTAAAGATGGTCCCGTCTTTGCCTACCCCCAAGTGCAAGAGCTGATGGCCATCAGCGGATATTAGGAGCCCAACATGCCTATACTTAATCTTCCTGCCAAACCGCGTATCGCGATCCATAAGTTTGCCTCCTGCGATGGCTGCCAACTGGCCTTTTTGAATCTCGGACCGGCCTTGCTCACCCTGGCTGAGCGGGTCGAGATCGTACACTTTGCCGAGGCCGGCCCGGTTGAACCCGAGGCACCGGTCGATATCGCCTTTGTCGAGGGTAGCATCAGCACCGCGCACGATAGCGAACGGATCAAACGGATTCGCGCCGGCTGCACCTACCTGGTCAGTATCGGCGCCTGTGCCACTAGTGGGGGCATTCAAGCGCTCAAGAACGCTGCGGATGTCGCCGCCTGGACTCAGGCAATCTATCCCCACCCCGAGCTGATTGAGAGCCTGCCCCGTTCGGATTCGGTCGACCGCCATGTCAGGGTCGACTTCGAGGTCTGGGGGTGCCCCATCGGCAGTGACCAGATTGTCAGCCTAATCACCGCTTTGCTCCAAGGCGTACCACCGAGCACGTCGAGCGATAGCGTCTGCATGACCTGTAAGCAGCGCGGCCAAAGCTGTATTTTGGTGACTGGCCAGCAGCCCTGTATGGGTCCGGTCACCCGAACCGGCTGCGGTGCGCTATGCCCAGCGCTCGGCCGCGCCTGCTACGGCTGTTTCGGCCCCGCGAACCAGGTCAACTACCGGGCCTTGGCAGACTGTTTTGCCCGCATGGGTCTGACCGCCATGCAAACTGCCGCACGCTTTAACTTCATTAACGGCCAAGCGCGGGCGTTCTCCGAGGCAGCTGGCCAATTGCATGAATCGACCTAAAGCACCGCTGCGAGGAGACCACTATGACGTCAGACATCAGTATTCGGGTACCCATACTCGCGCGCGTTGAGGGCGAGGGCGCATTGGAACTGGACATAGAGCGCGGCCAAATCCATGACCTTAAATTGCGCATCTACGAGCCACCGCGGTTTTTTGAACAACTGCTGGTCGGCCGATCCTATCAGGAGGTCTTGGATGTGGTTGCGCGGATCTGCGGCATCTGCCCGGTGGCCTACCAAATGAGTGCGGCCCAGGCTTTGGAGCAGATCTTCGCCCTGCAGATATCACCCTGGACGCAGGCCATGCGCCGGCTGTTCTATTGCGGTGAGTGGCTCGAAAGCCATGGCCTGCATATTCACCTCTTGGCGGCACCGGACTTCCTCGGTTTTGACAGTGCGCCGGCCATGGCGCAACGCTACCCGGACGAACTGCGCCGGGGTCTGCGGCTGCATGAACTGGGCAATGATCTGGTCAGCCTGTTCGGCGGCAGGGCCGTACATCCGGTCGGGGCCTGTGTCGGCGGCTTTTATCGCGCCCCGGCACAGGCCGATGCCGATGCGTTACTGACCCGGCTGCGCGCGATCGAGCCCGAGGCCGCCGCCTTGGTCGGTTGGACCGCTACCCTGCCGCTAACGGACCTGAGCAATGACTTCGTCAGTGTCGCTCTATCACATCCCGATGAATACGCGATCAACCGGGGTCGACTGCGCTCCAGTGCCGGCTTGGATCTGGCGGTTGCCGACTACAACCGGCACTTCCATGAGAGTCAGGTGGCTCATTCCAGTGCATTGCATTGCCATCTGCAGGGCAAAACCTATCTCACCGGCCCGCTGGCTCGGGTCAATCTAAACTGGGCCCAGCTGCCCGAGGTGGTGCGCGACAATGCCCTGGTCTCGGGCCTAACTTTCCCATCGCGCAATATGTTTCACTCCATTGTGGCCCGGGCGATTGAGATTCATTTTAGCGTCGTCGAAGCAATTCGGCTGCTCTGCGACTATCGACCGACTCAGACACCCAACATGAGTGTGGTGCCGCGCGCCGGTGAAGGCTTTGGCTGCACCGAGGCACCGCGCGGTATTCTCTGGCACCACTATCGCACCGATGCCCAAGGCATTATCGAGTTCGCGCGCATCGTGCCACCGACCAGTCAAAACCAAGCTCGTATCGAAGAGGATCTGCGCAGCAGTCTCATCCAGTTTGGCCTGGACCAACCGGCCGACGCTTTGCGCCTGTTAAGCGAGCAGGTGATTCGCAATTACGACCCCTGTATCTCCTGTGCGACCCACTTTTTAGACCTGCGCCTGAACCGACGAGGATAGATCGAAATGACAACTTATGAACCCAGCCTTGGCTCGACACGGGTCAATATTTTCGCCTTCGGCTCCCCTTTTGGCGATGACTCGATCGGTTGGCGTCTGGCGGAGCGCTTAAACGAGGTGCGACTGCCGAGCGACATCGGCCTCTGCGTCCAACAGCTCGACCGGCCGATTCTCACCTTGACGCAGCGACTGGAGCCCGAGGTACCCACCCTGATCGTCGACGCCATGGTGTCGGGCCAGCAGCCGCTCGGCAGCCTACAGGAATTCACCCTAACCCAATTGCCCGACGCCTTGGCGCAGTTGTCCAGTCATGGTTATGGGCTGTTGGCCAGTTTGCAGTTGGCCAATGCACTGGGACGCCTGCCGGCCATATGCCTGATCCTAGCGATTGAAATCAACCCGCAAAGCAAACCCGCCGGGCCGCTCTGCCAAACCTTGGCTCAACGACTGGCGCCCCTGTCCGAGCAGGTCTTGGCGCGCGCTAGGCAATTGGCGCACGAGCCGAGTAACGCGCTCTGAGCCGATGTTTTTCGTTGCCAAGACGGCTAGTAAAAAAATGGCCGGCCAACGCGCGTCGAACAAGTCTACCTCCATGCTGAAATCGTATACACTGGAAATCAACTCTCTGTTCAGGTGCACGATGCGCAATCTCACATTGAAATGGGTAATGATCATCCTCATCGCGGTTAAGAGTCATCTGGTTTACGCGGCTGACGCTTGTGAGACCCCACCACTTTTGGTCGGTTCTTCCAGTCTGAAGGTGTGGCTCTGGGATGTTTACGATGTTGAATTGAAGACCACCGATGGGGCCTACCAACGGGGCATCTACCCGCTCCAGCTCGAGGTAACTTACAAGCGAGCGTTCAGTAAGAAAGACCTGCTCTCAGAAACCCAGAAGCAATGGCAGCGCTTTGATCTCGATGCCCAGCAGGAGCAGCGTTGGTTACAGGAACTCAATGTCTTCTGGCCGGATATCAGCAAACAGGACCGGCTTCGCTTTCAGATTTGCGCCGATCAGACCAGTCGATTCTTCTATAATGACCGCGCCATTGGCCGGATAGAAGACCCGATGTTTGGTGACTACTTTTCATTGATTTGGTTAGACCTAGACGGTCCCTTCCCTGACATGACCCGGGAACTCATTGCGCAGAATTAGCAAAACGTTGAGCCGTTACTGACCGATTTGCACTGATCCCACTGCGCTCATGCACCGCGCTATGAGTGCGTAACGGGCATGGCCCAGCAGTCTATAAATGGGCTGGTGTGTTGGCCGACACCAAGACACAGGGTTCGTCAAAGGGATTGCGAAAACGGTGCGGTCGACGAGAGTCAAAATAGTAGCCTTGACCGGCGGTCAGCTCAAATACCTGGTCGTCGACAGTTATTTCAATTTTGCCAGAAATCACATACCCGGCCTCTTCGCCATCGTGACTGTAGCCTTCAACGCCGGTATCGGCCAAGCTGGGATAGGTTTCTAACATGAAGCCTAATTGCGGATTGGGAAAATTCTTACCGATCAGCTCCCAACATACACCATTGCTTTGGGTTCTCTGGAACTGAGCCGGCGTATACACCACAGGTAGCTCCGTATTGCCCTGATCGCCGGTATCGAAAAACTCCAGTAAGGTCATCGGCAAGCCCGACAGCACCTTGCGCAGAGAGCTTATGCTCGGGCTGACGCTATTCTTTTCTATCATCGAGATGGTCGAGTTGGTGACACCAGCGCGTTTGGCGAGTTCTCGCTGAGAAAAGCCAGACAATTTTCGGACAGCCTTAAGCCTAGTCCCTACATCTTCCAATGCGCGGTTCCTCGATATTGGGTTGGATACCGCAGTATACAGCTAAAGGAAGGGAATCAAAAATATTGCACAGCTGTTGCCGATTTAACACAGGCACGTTCCAATGCTGGACGACATTCTGTTCAGCAGCTACTCTCCTGAGGCTATGCTTGTCCCCTCTACTCAAGACCCCAGATCCTAAACACAGGTGATTCATGCTTAATCCGCGCACCCACAGTTCCGAACATCCGGATTCCTATTACACCTCGAGTCGCACTTATCACCAGACCTACCCAACGCTGCATGCGTCGATCGAGGCCGATATTTGTGTGATTGGTGGCGGTTTCAGCGGCGTCAACACCGCTCTGGAACTGGTCGAACGCGGGTTTAAGGTGGTTCTACTGGAGGCCTATCGGATCGGTTGGGGCGCCTCCGGACGCAATGGCGGCCAGTTAATTCGTGGCCTAGGGCATAGTGCCGAGCAGTTTCACAACGCCTTAGGCCAAGCGGGCGTGCAGGCCATCGAGCAAATGGGTCTGGAAGCGGTCGACCTGGTCAAGCAGCGCATCGACCAATACAACATCCAATGTGATCTCAAGATGGGCTTTTGCGATCTGGCCCATAAACCCCGCGATATGGCCGATTTAGAGCGCCAGAAGGCCTGGCTCGAGAGTGTTGGCTACAAGCATAAGACCCAGTTCCTCGGGCCCGACCAGATGCATGAGGTGGTCGGCTCAGACAATTACATCGGCGGCTTGATCGACATGGGCAGCGGTCATGTCCACCCGCTCAACCTGGTCTTAGGGGAAGCCGAGGCCGCTGCGACGCTGGGTGTGCAGATTTTTGAACAATCGAAGGTGCTCGACATCGTCTACGGTGAGCGCCAAACCATCCACACCAGCTCCGGCCAGGTTAGCGCAGATCGGCTGGTAATCTGCGGCAATGCCTATGTCGCCGGTCTCGACAGCCACTTGGAAAGCCAGGTATTACCCGCCGGCAGCTATCTGATTGCCACCGAGCCGCTAACCGATGCGCAATGGCAACGGGTACTCCCTCAGGATATGGCGGTCTGTGACCAACGCGTGGCACTCGATTATTACCGCCTCAGTGCCGACCGCCGCCTGCTGTTTGGCGGCCTGTGCAACTATTCCGGACGCGACCCCGCATCGATTCTGGCCGCGCTAAAACCCCATATGGATAAGGTGTTTCCCTATCTGAATGAGGTCAAAATCGACTATCAATGGGGTGGTATGATCGGCATCGGCGCCAATAGAATGCCGCAAATCGGTCGCTTACGGCCTAATGTCTACTATGCCCAAGCCTATGCCGGGCATGGCATCAACGCCACCCATCTGGCCGCTCATGTTATCGCCGAGCATATCGCGCAGGAAAGTGAACGCATCACCCTATTTGAGAAAATACATCACCTGCGCTTTCCGGGCGGCCGCCAATTCCGGGCACCGCTATTGGCCGCGGGCATGCTCTACCACCGGGCCAAGGATCTGTTCTAGCCGACCCGTGAACGTCCTTATGCCGGTCCCACTCATCGATCAAATTCGCTGAGCTATCGGTCAATGCGCCGATTGACAGCGTCGGTGGAACATCGCAGGATGCGCTGGGGTCGATGCGACGAGCCCACCTTTCCCGCCCGAACTAGGAATCTGATACCGATGAAGAGTGAAAAATACCAGCAGGGCATGGTTATGCGCCGTAACGTCTTAGGTGATGAATATGTCGATCGGGCGATTGACGCTGCGACCGATTTTAACCGGCCGTTGCAGGATATGGTGACTGAGAACTGCTGGGGTGAGGTATGGACGCGACCGGCCTTATCGCCGCAGACGCGCAGCCTGATCACCATTGCGACCTTAGCGGCGCTGAAGGCCTCGACCGAACTCAAGGTCCACGTCCGGGGCGCATTACGCAATGGCTGTTCGGAAGCTGAGATTCAGGAAGTCTTGCTCCAATCGACCGTTTATTGCGGTGTTCCGTCTGGCATCGAGGCCTTTCGAGCCGCCAAGGACGCAATCGAGGCGTGGCAGGCCGAGCACCCCGATCAGGCCGGCTAAACCGGCTCCAAAAAACGCCAAATAATTGGCACGGACGGTTATAACCCCACTACAAATTATTACCCGCACTCAGGTGACGCCCATCAAGACAAGGGCTATTCTTGAGGGTCACATCACTGTTGAACCAGGATACTGCCATGGTAGGTCCCATTCATTCCGCCCCCTCGACCCAGCCGCTGCAACAAGCTCGAGTTTCGGTGGATCAATCGCTCAATCGGATCAGCTCGGGACAACGCCTGAATGGTGCCGCAGACGATGCCGCCGGGTTGGCCATCAGTGAAACCTTCAGTGCCCAGACTCGCGGGCAATATCAGGCCATTCGCAATGCCGGGGACGGTATGTCTCAGGCGCAAACCGCCAGCAGTGACCTCAGCAGCTTGGTAGAAGGCACACAGCGGATTCGCGAGCTGGCGGTCCAGTCGGCCAATGGCATTTACAACGATGCCGATCGCGAGCTGATCAATAAAGAAGTCGACTCAATCAAAGCACAGATGAACTCGGTTTTGGAGCAGTCCAACTTTAATGGCAAACCGTTGTTTCGCGGCGGCAGTGACTCGGTTTACCAAATTGGTCCTGATAGTGGCGACACCCTAGTCATCGCCGCCAATAACCTGCAAGATGAGGCCGCCCAACTGGGCTTGGCTGATGTCTCGGTCAATAGCGCCGATCAGGCACAAAATACCATCGCATTGGCCGATGACCTGCTCGATCGCTTTAGCGCAACAGCCGCCGATCTGGGTGCCGTGCAGAACCGATTTTCAGCGCGCATCGACACCCTGAGTCAACAGATTGAAGCCTCCACCGCCAGTGGATCACGCATCACCGATGCCGATGTGGCGAAAGAGAGCACGAACATGGTTCAAAATCAGATACAAGAACGGGTCGGCATTGCCCTTCAGGCTCAGGCCAATCAATCAGCCGGCAACATACTCCAACTGCTGGGCCGCTAAGAGCGGTCCGAACGCGCCCTAAAAGGAACGAACACCCCATGCACCAAATCGTCAAAAAATGGGGTATCGGCTTGCTGCTATCCTGCCTAGCAAGCCTGAGTCTGGCCAATTCGGAATGGGAAAATCGGCTCCTGACTCAACTGGATGAAGCCGCGACCTTAGAGCACCAACGCTTTAGTTTTCAGCAAGTCTCGCAAAGCTCAAAGGCGCGCAATTTCGCCCAATTTGAGCCTCAACAGGACCCACAGTGGCAATTATTGGAAGTCGACAATGAGCCTGCCAGCGCAGAGCAAAACAAAAAATTCCTCAAACGAAGGGACCGCCAACAGGATGAGGAGGACCCGGTAAAGTTTCGCGACATAGTCGCAGTCAATTCGGTTGAGCTCATGAAACAGGAAGACGGCAAGGTCTGGTTGAGTTTTGTGCCGCACGTCGGGGAACTGGCCGATGACAATGCCGATGCCCTGACCGGCTATGCGATCATGTCCTCTCTGGATCAACGGCTGTTAGAATTGCATATCGAGAACGTCGAGACCTTTTCGCCCGCGTTCTCGATCAAAATTTCGATGATGGTTATGTCGTTTCAGTTTATGAGTGTCGACGACCAAACGGTTCCGGCCCAATATGCTTTCAATATGAAGGGCAAGATCGGCGGTATCAAGAAACTCGAAGTTGAGTCTTCGACGGTTTACAGCAACTACCAACGCGCCGATTAGTTCGCCAGACACCCCCGTCTGGTCACTCAAATATAGGGTAACAGCAGCTCATATTCCATGGGTGTGACCTGCTGTTCAAACATCCGCAACTCCGACCATTTACACGACTGATAAACATCGACAAAGTCTTTGCCAAACCACTTGTTCACGCGCGGATCCTTTTCCATATTGCGTAAGGCATCGCGCTGGTTATCGGCCACCGAGGGCTGGTCCTGCTCATAGGCATTACCATCAATCGGCATCGGCGGCTCAATCTTATTCATAATGCCTTCGGTCACCCCAGCCAACAGCACCGCTGTGGCCAGGTAGGGATTGGTGTCGGCACCGCACATCCGATGTTCAATACGAGTAGACTCGATACTGCCTGACGGAATCCGCAGCGCCACGGTGCGATTATCATAACCCCAGGTCTTGGTGGTCGGGGCAAAGGCATCTGGAGCCAGACGGCGAAAACTGTTGATGGTCGGCGCCAGGAAGCCCTGGGTGCTGTCGGCCATATCCAATAGGCCGCCAATCGCATGGCGCATATAAGGATTGGTGGTTGGGTCATCGGCGGCGAAAATATTGACCCCATCTTTCAGTAGGCTCAAGTGCAGGTGCAGACCGCTGCCGGCTTCCTGAATATAGGGTTTGGCCATAAAGGTGGCTTCCATCTTATATTTGGTTGCGACGCTGGCGATCAGCCGTTTGAGCAGCACCGAATGATCGACCGCCTGTAAGATGTCGCTGCCGTAATTCAGGTTCACTTCAAATTGGCCGGGCGCATATTCGGCAATCACCGTATCGGCCGGAATGTTCTGCTGCCGGGCCGTATCGATAACATCGCGGATAAAGAAGTCATACTCGTCCAGGTCGTCCATCGAATACACCTGGTTGGAGCGCATGCGCCGAGAACTGCCCGGTGGTTTGGGCGGCTGCAGATGACCATCGTCATCGCGAATGGCATCGAGCAGATAGAATTCCAGCTCCATGGCAATCCCCACCTCAAAACCCATCTGACTGAACCGCTCGACCGCCTGCACCAGAACTTGGCGTGGGTCGGCAAAGAAGGGGGTGTCGGTATCGTCTTCGAACATGGTACAGAGCACCTGAGCGCGATCACCGAGCTCATGCCAGGGTACGATGCTCAGCGTGCCCGCAATGGGGAAACAGAGTCGATCCCGATCGCCTTGCTCCATCCCCAAGCCGGCGTCCTCGACCGTTGATCCGCTGGCATCAAGCGACATTACCGATCCGGGTAGATAAAACCCCACGGTAAAGACCCGCTCGAGTAACTCTCTTTCAACGCGCTTGCCGCGTAAGACACCGTTCAGGTCGCATATTAGGAGTTCGATCGTGGTTACATCGGGAAAAGCTTCAAGGAAATCGGTCGCTTCTTTAACTGTCATGTAGAGTCATGCCTTGCATACTGGTTGGGGCGTTGTGGACTGCGCTTGGCGCACAATCCTTTTATTTAAGGTTAACGACTAACCTTCTAAGCAAAAAAACTATTCTGGTCCCATCCGCTTTGGTTGCCCGAGCAGCCTATCCCATGGCCATACTTGAACATTGTAGTCTTGGTCTACACTGGACAGAGGGATAGGAATTTTTGCGTCGGACTCCGATAATACTGAGCCATGGATCACCTGAGTCGACAGGTCGCGATCACATTCAGTAGAGGATGAGGGCACGTCAATCAAGAGCAGGGTATTAAGGGCGAGTGGTTGATATATTGAACACAATGTAGCCGGTTTCTCGAGCCAATTCAAATCTATTCGGTGGCTTTTTTATTCGCCAGACCGCGCCGACCAATAGGTTGCAAAGCCCGTAATGAAGGCCTTCCAACGCCCTTCAATCGAGACCTTCTGACGCTCCAAATATATCCTGAGCAGTGTTTAAAATATTTTATGCTCGTGTAGACTGGGAATATCGAAAATAAGAGTGAACTTGATGACTAGTGAACAGCTCAAACCGCTGGTCGGGGTAATTTCCGACGTACAACAAATCGGGCCCCACCTATTCCATACCGCCGGCGATAAGTACTTACGAGCCTTAACGCTCGCCGCCAACGTTATCCCGGTCATCATTCCCGCGGTACTCGACGACCAAGCAATCGATCAGTGGCTGGCCCGGCTCGATGGCATCTTTCTGACCGGCGCCTATTCGATGATCGATCCGGCGCACTATCAAGAAAGCAAGATCGACAAGCCCTACGACTATGACGCCGCGCGCGATGACAGCGCCTTTCAAATTGTGCGCGCGGTGATGCGCAACAATATCCCGCTTTTAGGAGTGTGCCGAGGCTTGCAGGACATCAATGTGGCCCTCGGCGGTTCGTTACACCAGGCGGTGCAAGAGGTTGCTGGCAAAGCCGACCATCGTGAAAACAAGGCAGATACGCTCGAGCAGCAGTTTGCGCCGCGCCATTCAGTACAACTGAGTAGCCAAGGTCGGCTGAAAGACATCTATGGCTGTGAAACGATGCAGATTAACTCGGTGCATTCCCAGGGTATTAATCGGCTGGCAGATGGGCTAGTCGCAGAAGCCACGGCACCAGACGGCCTCGTCGAGGCCGTGCGGATCGAAGCCATGTCATTTGGTTTTGCTGTACAATGGCATCCAGAATGGCAAGTCACGGAAAACCCCACTCAAAAACAACTATTCGAGGCCTTTGGCGAAGCGTGTCGTACGCGTCAGTCAATCGAAAACAGATGAAAGAGCTTACCAAGTGGTTAGAAACCAATAAGATCACTGAAATAGAATGCATCACACCCGACCAGACCGGCATTGCACGCGGTAAAATCATGCCGACCGATAAGTTTATTGCCGAAAAAGGCATTCGCTTGCCCGAAAGTGTGCTGATGCAAACCACCACTGGGGATTATCCCGATAACGAAATCTACTATCGGCTGCTCGATCCGCAAGATATCGATATGGAATTACGGCCCGATGAGAAGGCCGCCTTTACCGTACCCTGGGCCCAAGAGCCGTCTGCCCAAATTATTCACGACTGTTACGACAGCATGGGCAACCTGATGCCGCTGTCGTCGCGTGCCGTTCTGAAAAATGTATTGAAACTCTATGAAGACAAAGGCTGGTTGGCCATCGTTGCGCCCGAGGTTGAGTTTTATCTCACCAAGCGCTGCACCGATCCGGATATTCCCCTGGAGCCACCGATCGGTCGATCCGGTCGTCAGGAAAGCGGTCGGCAAAGCTTCAGCATCGATGCGGCCAATGAATTCGATCCAATCATTGAGGATATCTATGATTGGTGTGAAGACATGCATTTGGACATCGACACCCTGATTCACGAAGAGGGGGCGGCTCAGTTGGAGTTCAACTTCCGCCATGGCGAGGCGCTCAGGCTGGCCGACCAAGTGTTTATTTTCAAACGCACGGTGCGCGAAGCCGCGCTGAAACACGGCATCGGCGCGACCTTTATGGCCAAGCCAATTTCCGGTGAACCGGGCAGTTCAATGCATATTCACCAATCGTTGACCGATGCGAAATCCGGCGCCAATCTGTTTTCTAATAAGGATGGCTCAGCGTCGAATCTGTTTTATAACTACATTGGCGGCCTGCAAACCTATATTCCGCAGATGATGCCGATTTTCGCCCCCAACGTGAACAGCTATCGTCGGTATTTGCCTGGCGCCAATGGCAATGCACCGGTCAATATCGAATGGGGTGAAGACAACCGCACTGTCGGCTTGCGTGTGCCCAAGGCGAGCCCTGCGGCGCGGCGCGTTGAAAACCGGTTGCCCGGTGCCGACACCAACCCTTACCTGACCCTGGCCGGAAATCTGCTATGCGGGTATCTGGGTATGACGCAAGATCTCAAACCCCGTAAGCCCGTCCAGTACCGCATGGGCGGTGAAGCCGATGAGACCGTGCCTTGGAACCTGGAGGCCGCACTCGATGAGATGGCCTCTTCAGAGGTTATCCGCGACGCCCTAGGTACGAAGTTTGTCGACGGTTTTGTGGCCACCCGATGGGCCGAATACGAGGGTTTCAAACGCGTGATCAGCTCTTGGGAACGGCAGTACTTGCTCGCTACGGTCTAATCCAAACGGAGCTGAGGCTGACTCTCAGCCCCCTTTAAACAATCCACATCGATCAATTTGATCATCGGCAAGCATCTGCTCTTAGGTGCTCGCCGGCAGGTCGCAGCTGGTGAAAGCAACGCTACTGCCTGGGCGCACACCTCAGCCTGCAATTAGCGCAAAATAATTGAAGACGGGGCACCGATTCGCCAGTTATGCTTAGGCATCGGTTCCGCTCTTCACAGCGTACGAACCACTTTGCCTTTTTCGGATTTTAACGATGACGGATACTTTCGACCAATACTCCAGCGGCGACCTCGCCTTCACCCGCCAGTCGCCCTACGGCACAGAAATTGAAGCCATGTATGCCGGCGCTACCAGCTTTTTGCGCCGGCGGTACACCCGTGACCTAACCGATGTCGATGTCGCGGTGATCGGCGTGCCCTATGACCTGGCCACCTCGAACCGACCCGGTGCCCGGCTCGGGCCTCGGGCGGTGCGGGCAGCCTCGACCCAGCTGAGCTGGGCCCGGCCTTGGCCCTGGACCGCCGACCCGTTCAATACCTTAAATGTAATCGACTTTGGTGACTGTGTGTTCGACCCCGGCTCGCCCCATACGGTGGTCGACCAGATCGCACAATGGTATCAGCCGATCATTGCGGCTGGGGTTACGCCGCTGTCGATCGGCGGTGACCATTTCATCACCTACCCGATCTTAAAAGCGCTGGCGGACAAGCATGGTCCCATCTCCTTGATTCATTTCGATGCCCACAGCGATACCTGGCCGGACCGCAAGGGGCGCATCGATCACGGCACCATGTTCTACCACGCCGCCAAAGAAGGCATAGTCGACCCGCACAGTTCCGTGCAACTGGGCATGCGCACGATCAATGATTCCAACCTCGGTTACACCGTTCTGGATGCGCTTTGGCTGCACGAACAGGGCGTCGACAAGGCTTTAGCGATTATCAAACAGACGGTCGGGGATCGGCCCTGTTACATAACCTTCGACGTCGATTTTCTCGACCCCAGCTGTGCGCCCGGCACCGGCACGCCAGTCTGTGGTGGCTTCGACACGATCACCGGCATCCGACTGTTGCATGGTCTCACCGGCCTGAATCTGATTGGCTGTGATGTGGTCGAGGTGGCCCCGCCCTATGATCATGCCGAGATCACCGCCCTGGCTGCGGCGACCATGGCGACCAATATGATCTGCCTCTTGGCCGATGTCCTCAAGAAGCCGGAAGCCCCGGCCGATTGACGCGCACAATCGTCAGCCATTAAAAAAGGGCCCCTCGGGGCCCTTTTTTTTGACCAACTTTTAGGGCTCCGGTGCCCTGTTAAGCAACACGCCGTTTGGCTTCTTGGCTGGCCAAGTATTCATCATAGGTGCCCTGGAAGTTAATCACTTCCCGATCGGTTATTTCAATCACTCGAGTCGCCAAAGAGGAGACGAACGCGCGGTCATGGCTGACGAAGATCAGGGTGCCATCGAATTCCTTCAAGGCAACGTTGAGCGCTTCAATAGCTTCGATGTCCAAGTGGTTGGTTGGCTCATCCATGATCAGGACGTTGATGTCCATCATCATCAATTTACCAAAGAGCAGACGGTTTTTCTCACCACCGGAGCAGACCTTGGCTTTTTTATTGAAGTCATCGGCGGTAAACAGCAGACGACCGAGCATGCCGCGAATCATCAGATCATCGTGCTTGGGCGTACGCCATTGCGACATCCAGTCAAACAGGGTTAGGTCACAGTTGAAGTCTTCGGTGCTGTCCTGCGGGCAATAACCGATGGTGGCGTTTTCGGCCCATTTGACCACGCCGCCGTTGGCCTGCAGATCGCCGATCAGGCAACGCAAGAAGGTCGTCTTACCGGCGCCGTTTTCGCCGATCACCGCCAGCTTAGCGCCGGCTTCCAAAATAAGGTTGCCGTTGTCAAACAGCGATGACTGGTCGAAGCCATGACTCAAGTCTTCCAGCACCAGCGCCTGACGATAGAGCTTCTTGTCTTGCTTCAGGCTGATGCTCGGCGTCGCACGGCTGGAGGATTTCACCTCGTCGAGCTTGATCTTGTCCATCTTCTTGGCGCGCGAACTGGCCTGTTTGGCCTTGGAGGCGTTCGCCGAGAAGCGATTGACAAAGCTTTGTAACTCGTCGATCTCAGCGCTTTTCTTAGCATTTTCGGTTAACAGCTGCTCTTGAATCAGCGACGATGCCGCGGTGTAGGCTTCGTAGTTACCCGGATAGACGCGCAATTCGCCATAATCGATATCGGCCATATGGGTACAGACCGAGTTCAAAAAGTGTCGATCGTGCGAAATAATGATCATGGTGCATTTGCGCTGATTGAGGACATCGGCCAACCAGTTAATAGTATGGATGTCCAAGTTGTTGGTCGGTTCGTCGAGCAACAGGATATCCGGATTGGCAAACAGGGCCTGAGCCAATAACACCCGGAGCTTCCAACCCGGTGCTACCTGCTTCATCAAACCAAAGTGGAACGACTCATCGATACCGGCCTGCAACAGAATTTCGCCGGCACGGCTCTCGGCGGTGTAGCCATCCATTTCGGCAAATTCAATTTCCAATTCGGCCACAGCCATACCATCGGCCTCGGTCATATCGGGCTTGGCGTAAATTCGATCGCGCGCCTGCTTCACTTTCCACAGGCCGACGTCGCCCATGATAACCGCATCGACAACCGAGTACTCTTCGAAAGCAAACTGATCCTGGCTCAAATTACCGATGCGATCGCCTGGGGTGATCGACACATTACCCGAGGTCGGCGTCAGCTCGCCGCTGAGGATTTTCATAAAGGTAGACTTACCGCAACCGTTCGCTCCAATTAAGCCATACCGATGACCGTGTCCAAATTTGGCGGAAATGTTTTCAAAAAGTGGCTCGGCGCCGAACTGCATGGTGATGTTTGCGGTAGATATCACTGAATTTATCCTGGGAAGAGGCAAATTGGGCCGCGTCGGCTTAAGCCGACGCAAGGGGCGGCGACTATAAAGAAAGGTGCGCCCAATGTCGATAGGGGTTGGTTATAAAATAGACAAAAATCCACCTTAGGCTAGGCTGGATAGGCCTGATAGAACGTCTCGCGAAAAAGAGCCTAAGCCTAGAGGCCGAACTTATCGCGCAAGCCATAATAGAGCGCGCCGAGCGCAGTATAGGGCGTGCGCAGCAAGCGACCCCCGGGGAACGGAAAATGTTTCAATTTGGCGAAGGCATCGAAGCGTTGCGGATGCCCCTGGATCGCCTCGCACACCAATCGACCGGCCAGGTGCGTCGTCGTCACACCGTGACCGCTGTAGCCTTGCGCATAGAGGATGGTGTCGGTCAGACGGCCAAACTGCGGCAGCCGACTCATGGTCAAGAGGAAGTCGCCACCCCAGGCGTAATCAAACTTAACGCCTTTTAACTGGGGGAAGGTTGTTTCCATCTGACGGCGCATAAAGGTTTCGATCGAGGCCGGGTCGCCGCCGCCGTAAGTCACGCCACCGCCGTACAACAGACGGTTGTCACCGGTCACCCGATAATAGTCGAGCTTGTAGTTACAGTCTTCGACACAGTATTGGTTGGGCAGCAGGGATCGGGCGACGTCTGGATCGAGCACCTCAGTCGCGACGATCTGCGTACCGCAGGGCATCGATTTGGCGGCCAATTCGGGCACCAGTTGATCCATGTAGGCATTACCAGCCAACAAAACATAGTTGGCCGTGACCTGACCCTGGGCGGTTTTCACCACGGGCCGAGTACTGCGCTCGATCTCGATGACCTTGGAGTCCTCAAAGACTTGCCCGCCCAGCCCTTCAAATGCGGCCACCTCACCCAAGAGCAGGTTGAGCGGTTGAACATGGCCACCGGTCGGGTCGAATAGTCCGCCAACATAGGCATCGGAAGCGATTTCGGCGCGGATTGCGGCCCGGTCGAGCAAGGTCAATCCGCTGTGTCCGTGACGTTCCCAGAGCGCCTTTTGGTCTTGCAGCGCGTGCATCTGCTTGGGATTCAAGGCGGCATAGATACCGCCCGGCTTAAAGTCACATTGAATATCGTATTGGCTTATTCGTTCACGAATAATGCGACCGCCTTCGAAGGCCATGGCGCCAAGCATTTGGGCCAATTCTGGACCATAATTTTTTTCGATCACGTCGAGGTCGCGGCTGTAGCTGTTGACCAGCTGACCACCATTGCGCCCGCTGGCACCGAAACCGATGCGCGCCGCTTCTAGCACGACTACCTTGTAACCGGCCTCTGCCAGATGCAGGGCACTGGAGATACCGGTAAAGCCCGCACCGACGATACACACATCCGCGTCGATCGAGTCACTGAGAATCGCTCGTTCCTGCGTATCGTTTCGGGTAGCCGCGTAATAGGAACCGGTATGGGGCGTGCGTTGGGTCATCGTTAGGCCTCGTCGTGACATAGACTGTTATGTGCTGGAACGGCCCATGGCCTAGATCGGCTGGGCCGTGATAAATATCGGCGGGTATCTTAGCATCGGCCAGGCTAAAGACATTCTATATATCTTTCTGCACCTAACCCATAAGGCCGTTGCGACGCAGGCATAACAGCATCCAGCTTGCGCCAGTCTGGTTTAATAGAGCGTTTTAACGGCCGCGCGTAAGGCACCAATAAGCTCATCGATATGCTCCTTAGAGAGGATCAGTGGCGGAGACACCGCAATGGTATCGCCGGTGCAGCGCACCAAGGCATTGCCCTGCCAAAAGCAGTGCTCAAATACCTGGTAACCGCGCGCGCCGAACTGCGCGCCGGGCTTAAATTCAAGCGCACCCACCAGGCCGAAGTTGCGGATATCCTTCAACACATCAAACTCGGCCAAACTGTGCAGCTGGGCCTGGAAATAATCGCCCAGTTCATAGGCCTTATTAAACAGACCCTCTGCTGCGTAGATATCGAGGGTTGCTAGACCCGCCGCCGCAGCGACCGGGTGACCGGAATAGGTATAGCCATGAAACAGTTCGATGATCTGTTCCGGACCCTGCATAAAGGCCTGGTGCATAAAGTCGGCAACAAAGACCGCACCCATCGGGATGGCACCGTTGGTTAAGCCCTTGGCTGAGGTAATAATATCGGGGGTAACGCCAAAGCGGGTTGCCGCAAAGGCATCGCCGATTCGGCCATAACCGGTAATCACTTCGTCAAAGATCAACACGATACCGTGCTGCTGGGTGATCGCGCGCAGACGCTCTAAATAGCCGACCGGCGGCATCCAGACCCCACCGGAACCGACGATCGGTTCGACGATCACCGCCGCGATCGTTTCGCCGCCATGTAAGGCGATCATACCCTCTAATTCATCCGCTAGGTCGGCACCGTGCAAGGGCAAACCCTGAGTGAATTCACTGCCGGCGGTCCAGGCGTGTTTAAGGTGATCGACACCGGCCAACAGGGGCCCGAACGAACGTCTATTATTCACTAGTCCGCCGACCGAGATACCACCAAAACCGGTGCCGTGATAACCCTTTTCTCGTCCGATCAAGCGCGTACGACCGCTGTCCCCTTTTGCCTTGTGATAGGCCAAGGCGATTTTCAGCGCCGTATCGACCGCTTCGGAGCCTGAATTGGTAAAAAACACATGGTCCAGCCCGGGTGGACTCATATCCACCAGCCGATTGGCCAACTCAAAGGCGAGCGGATGACCCATCTGAAAGGTGGGTGCGAAGTCGAGCTGGTCAATCTGTCGACTCACTGCGGCAGAGATCTCGCTGCGGCCGTGCCCGGCGTTGCTGCACCAGAGGCCAGCCGTACCATCAAGAATCTGTCGGCCATCATCGGACTGGTAATACATGCCCTTGGCCGAGACCATCATACGTGGCTTGCTTTTAAATTGACGATTAGCGCTAAAGGGCATCCAAAAAGCATCGAGACTGGACCGGGGAGACTGGGACATAAGGACAACCTTAGTGTTTAATATATTGAACAGATATGGCCGATTTTATGTCAATAATAAAAAACATCAAGCCAAAAGTCGGCCTTTATGTAAAATATCTCTGACAGACTCTCAATCCCCGATCAACCATGCCAGCAGCTGCGAAGAGCAAACTTTATTGTCTGCACTGTATTGAATTTAATGACCCTTTTGCAGTATGTTGCAGCCTACTCAATCGTTGCGAATATTGGAGCACCCGTTTATGGCAAATGTCCAGAATCTCGAATTTTGGCAAGCTTCAGCCAACAACTTGGTGGCGGAAGGTCGCGCCTTTATTAATGGCCAGTATGTCGATGCCGTCGACGGGGGCACCTTTGCCTGCGTCTCACCGATCGATCAACGCATCCTTTGCCAGGTGGCCTCTTGCACAGAGGCTGATGCCGATTTAGCCGTTGCCGCAGCACGGGCTGCCTTTGAGTCTGGCGTCTGGTCGGGCTTGGCACCGGCCGCGCGAAAAACAATCCTGTTACGGTTCGCCGACCTGATCGATGCTAACGCCGACGAACTGGCTCTGCTCGAAACGCTCGACATGGGCAAGCCTATCGGTGATTCCCGCACCGTCGACATCAATGGCACGGTGCGCGCGCTGCGTTGGACCGCCGAAGCGGTCGATAAGATTTATGACGAAATTGCACCCACCGGTCCCAGTGAGGTAGGCATGGTCACCCGAGAAGCTGTCGGTGTCGTCGCCGCAATCGTGCCGTGGAACTTCCCCATGATCATGGCAGCTTGGAAATTCTCCCCGGCCCTGGCCATGGGCAACAGCTTTATTCTGAAACCCTCGGAAAAATCACCCCTGACCGCGCTTCGGCTCGCGGCCCTGGCTCAGCAAGCCGGCATTCCCGATGGCGTCTTTAACGTCCTACCCGGTTACGGCCATACCGCCGGCAAGGCCTTGGCGCTGCATATGGACGTCGATACGTTGGTGTTTACCGGCTCCACCGCCATTGCCAAACAACTGATGATATACGCTGGCGAATCCAACCTTAAGCGGGTCTGGACTGAGGCCGGTGGCAAGTCAGCCAATGTGGTTTTTGCCGATGCGCCGGATCTCGATGCCGCAGCCATCGCCGCAGCCGCCGCGATCTGCTACAACGCCGGCGAAGTCTGCACCGCCGGTTCGAGATTACTGGTCGAGGCGAGCATTGCCGATGCCTTTATGGCCAAGGTACGTGCCGCCGTTACGGGCTGGCAACCGGGCAACCCGCTCGATCCATCTACCAATGTCGGCGCCATCGTTGATCAACCGCAACTGGCGCGAGTCATGCAGTATATTGCACAAGGCAGCAAGCAAGGTGCTCGTTTGACGATGGGCGGCCAGCAAGTAAGCCCAGTCGGCGGCGGCCTGTTTGTGCAACCAACGGTCTTCGAAGACGTCACCAACGGTATGGTAATTGCCCAAGAAGAAATTTTTGGTCCGGTCTTGGCCGTGATCCGTTTCCATGATGAAGCCGAGGCCCTGCGCATCGCTAATGATTCCATCTATGGCCTAGCGGCCAGCGTCTGGACCGGCAACTTGGGCCGAGCCCATCGCTTTGCCCGTGGTTTGCGCGCCGGGTCGGTTTGGGTCAACCAATACGATGGTGGTGATATGACCGCACCCTTCGGCGGCTATAAGCAGAGCGGCAATGGCCGGGATAAGTCACTCCATGCTTTCGATAAGTACAGCGAACTAAAGGCCACCTGGATCAAGCTGTAAGCGCGGGTCTGCAGCGCCAAAGGTGGTTAAGCTAAGGTGATCCGAAACGCCGATCCGGCATAAAAAAAAGCGCCGAATGGCGCTTTTTTCAATGTCACCCAGGTCGCTATTGCCTGCTAAAAGGACCCGTTGGTCTCGGTCACGCTGCCATCGCTGCCGGTCGTCGCGGTATTGTTGCCACCGACTTGCCATTGCACCACGGCCAGGCTCTGCTCATCGGCCTTAACGCACTTCCATTCGAAGTCGGTTCCCGCCGGCAGATTTTCTACCGTCGCGCTCCAGCTTGGGTAGTTGGCCGGCACCAGTTTTAGCTCGCTCTTGATCGTCCAGTTCCCCAAGGCCGGATGATTACCGGCGATATAGACGCTGGTGCCAAAGTCGGTGTAACCGTTATCGCAACGCAATGACAGGGCTGCTGAGTTGGGCATCGACTCAACCGATTCCAGGCTGTAGGCCAGGCTTTGGTCATCGAGGCGAATGGTGTAGCTGCCCGCGCCGGCATCGAGCGGAATGTCGCCGCCGCCCAGCTCGGCAATTCGGTCGCCGTTGGTGTCGCCATAGTTCTCGCTCCAGTCACCGAAGCGGTCGAACTTAAAGCGCAAGTTGGCGCCAGCAACGGCCGTCACGTTGGCCTGCCAAACACAGCTGTTCGGGTTCCATATCATGGCCGTATTACCCCAATCATTAAAACTGCCGCGCACATTTAAACCGTTAAATTGCGCGACACAGCCGGGCAAGTTGACCGAATCCGAGTAGATGGCACGGGTTTGCGCGGCATTGCCGTTCAACACCGGCCAGCTTTGGGAGGCTTGCGCGCTGGCGCTATGGGAGTCAAGATGCCAGACATAGAGAAAGCCATCCATTGAGTGCGCAACGGCTTCGGCCTGACCGTCTTGGTCCAGATCGCCGATCGCCACGCCACCGGAGATGGGCACAACCTGTTTGGGCCAGTTCTCCAGCAAGTTGCCATCCAGCGACCGAGCTTGCAAGGAATTCTCGGCGTTCATGCCGCCATAGAACAAGCCCTGACCGTCGATGGAATCCATATCGGTGGTGCGGGCCGTAAAGTCCAAGCCGCCATTGCGCTTTAGAATAAAGATCGGCTGACGCAGCGAGCCATCGCTGTTTAGTATCATGGTTTCTTCGGAAGAGGATAGGATCAATTCCAAGTCACCGCTGTTGTCGATGTCGGAAACAATCAAGTCGGTAGCCCGGATCCCGAAGTCACCGCCATAGGGCGAGGTGGAGGAGTCAATGGCGACCGGCCAACCCGACTTGATTGCACCACCCATACTGTAGGCGTAGAGATTATTGCCAACATGGACAAGATACTCAACTTCACCATCCTGATCCAAATCGACGACAATCGGCGACCGCACATCGTTCAGTACCGAAGTCGCAAAGTTGATTCGGCCTAATTCAACACCATTGGCACTGAACACCCGGGCATGCACACCGCTGTCTATATTGGGCCAAATTGCGATGACATCGAGCAGGCCATCATAATTCCAGTCGGCAACCACCAGTTGGCGCAGGGCTCCGGTTCCGCCCGCATTGGCATACAATTGCGAAAGGTTGGCAAAGAACACCTCTTTCGGCCAACCCTGAGTGATGGCGCCGTCTGGACCGATCACCATTACCTTCCAGGTGTAATGGGTCGCACCACCATTGTTCCAGTCAAGCTTCTGCACAATCAACTCGCTCTTACCATCGCCATTAAGGTCGGCCGCGACGACGCGATCATAAAGGGTAGTTACCGTGGTCAGGTTCGGATAGCGATCACCCGACCAGCCCGCCGGGAAGCCGGGTAACAATTGCCCCTCTAGGTTATAGGCAAAAATCGAATCCATACCGCCGACTGACACCTGACGCGCGCCAAAGATTATGTCGTCCTGAGTATCCCCATCGACATCGGCTAGGGTGATCGGCGTGACTATTTCAGTGACCTCCGGGCTGGCAAATGCATAGGATCCGAAGCGCGATCCGTCGTGGTGCCAAGCAAAGACATTTCGGTGCCATCCTCGGTCGTTTTGAACGGTCAGTATCTCTAAATCGCCATTGCCATCGAGATCGATCAGCGCCGGTGTTCGGGCTGGAACTCTACCCTCGGTGCTGCCCGCCGGATGACCTAACCAGCCCGACACCAGAGCGGGCCAACCACTGGCGAGGGTATTGTCCAGATACACGCGCTGATATACATCGGCCTGCAGACCGGCCTGATCGACGACGCGCAGGCGCACTAGATAGGTGCCGTTACTGAAGGCCGTGGTGTCCCAAGTGCCTAAATTGCCCCGTATTACGCTGTCTTCGGCCGTAAAGATGGTCTCGAATTGCAGCGCTTCGCTCTCTTTTTTAGCCACGGCTATTTCATAATGACCGATATGTGAGCCCATTACGCCGACCGTTGAGCCCTGTATAACCACCGGACCATTCAATTGAATGCTCTCCCCGGCCGGCAGATTAATAGCGGGGCTGAAGATAAAGGGGGCTGCGGTGATACGCTCTGGGCTGGCCTGCAGGGCTGCCTGCGCGTTAATCAGTCCGTGACCGTATATATCGTCCCAACCCGGCAGGCCGCCGCTACTGGTCAGGTCGGTGGTGGTGCTGACCAATAATGCGCGTACTTGAGCCGGTGTTAGATCAGGATATTTCGCGCGAATCAGCGCGGCGAGTCCGGCGACGTGGGGTGCCGCCATGGAGGTTCCGCTCGAGGTTTTATATCCACCATCATTTTTTAATGACAAGATATTACTGCCCGGCGCCACCAAATCGATGTCGGGACCAGTGTTCGAAAAGGTGGATAGGGTCGGCAAGGCGCCGGTCACATTGGCCACCGAGCCCACACTGATCAGACCGGGTATATTAGCCGGGTAGAGATACTGTGAGTTGATCATGTTGTTGCCAGCGGCGGCAATCACTACCACATCCATAACCAGAGCGCGTGTGACCGCCTGCTCGAGCGTACTGGAAAACCCCTGGCCAGCAAGACTCATATTGATAACATCGGCTCGATTATCGGCTGCATAATTGATCGCTAGGGCAATATTGAAGGCCGAGCCGCCACCATCGTCACGCAGCGCTTTTAACGGCATGATTTTGGCGCCATGGGCGACCCCGATAATACCGACGCCGTTGTTACCGGTTGCCGCAATGGTGCCGGACACATGAGTGCCATGACCATAACCATCGCTGGGCGAATTGTCTGAGTTGGCAAAATCCCAACCGTGGGTGTCATCGACCTTACCGTTGCGATCGTCATCAATACCATTGTTGGCGATTTCATCAACATTGAGCCAAACATTGTCGCGAATGTCGGGATGATCCAGATACAAACCCGTATCGATCACCGCCACAATGGCGCCAGCACCACTGGTTTGGTCCCAAGCCTGATTGGCATGAATGGCGTTTAAACCCCATAAAGCTGGATTATTACCGTTATCGTAAAGGGGGTCATTGGGGGTCATGGTCACATAGTAGAGATAATTGGGTTCAGCGTATTCAACCTCGCCGCTGGCTTGAAGCGCTTGAGCTAAAGGATTCACATCGGCGCTGTCGACCTCCAATAAATACACTCGCTCTTCGATTGACGAGGCGGCCAGTCGTACGGCAACCGGCAGTCCGTCGGGCAACGCAGAGTCGATCGAATTCAGCTTAAATTGGTCCAGCACTCGGGCTTGATGTTGGGCCAACAGTTCGCCCGCGACGGATGGGCTGGACGCTGGGCTGACCGGACCGGCGCGGTTGGCTGCCGCGGCGAAAGGAGCGCTACCCTTGAATTTTACTATAAGTTGGTTAGCCTCCCACTGTGCCGAGCGATCGGGTGCGGCGATATCCAGCGCGACCAGATTGTCGCTTGTCAGCGCCCCCTGGTCTGACACAATGGTGGTTTGTGCGCCGATTGAGACCGATGCAAGCAAACCAAAAACCGATAAAAGAAAATGCCCTAAAGATAATTTATTAACTAACATAATAACCTCCTTCCTCCTTTTTATAGGCCACTCTATTCGGTAGACCTATAAATAAATTGAGCTAATGAACGACTCTCTTTAGAGGATTCCCTAATGCAACATCCCTCTAAATTTCAGCAAGTTACTATTATAAGGCTGCGGCCTAGAACTGATATGACAAATTGGTAAGGCAAAAAAATAGTATGTAACCAACCTCCGTTCGATAGGCCACAGGAATCCCTGTAAAGGATTCATATTGCACAGCCAATCCTTTGGCAGGCCAATAAGCGCATAGGCGCGAGGATTATCATCGAATTTTTGGGGCGTGCTTGTCATCAGAACTCGCACGTGACCTTTGCGGCAACCGTCAGTTCCCGCCCGGCTACAATTCCACCGAGTACCCCCTGGGAATAAGTAAACCACCTTGGCTCGCTTGGAGTGAAAATATCAAACGACCTAGGTTATTTCGGTTAGAATCTTTATCAAATTGATTCGTAACATCGGCGCAAGAGCAACCAATACTCATGGCTTAGAGCGGTCAGGATTCTTGTGCCGTTTGTTTCGAGGAAAATGTTTCTTGCCAGTGCTACGGGTTGGTCGCTGCGACGAATGGGCGACAAAATCCTAAAGGCTAATGAGTGTAAATAGACCAGGGTGGATATGCGCATAATGATCAAGTTTCAGCCGCTAAACGCCGCGCAGTTTGACGACTATCGACGTTACTTTATTGCCGACTATGGCCAAGAAATTTCGCTTAACTTTAGAGTGCCATTGGCTCAGGCATTGGTGCAAGCCGAAACCGCGTTAGCAGAGAGTTTTCCGGCCGGCAAGGCCCAGCCGGGCCATCACTTACTCAGCATCGAGATCGATGGCGACACCAAACAGAATAGATCTGCACAGCAGATCGGATATTTTTGGCTCACCGACACTGAAAAAACTCATACCGTATTTATTAATGACTTCGTTATCTTCTCGGAGCTGCGCAATAAAGGTTTGGGTCGAGCGGCTATTGACGCCTTAGAACGGAAATTAAAGCACCAAGGCGTGACGCAACTTAAGCTGAGAGTAGCCTTCGAAAACACCCGGGCCTTGGCTTTGTATCAAGCCGTCGGATTCAATATTACAGGCCTCAACATGGCGAAGACACTCTGAGCTGGGTGACCGCGGGTTAGGGGATAATTGAGGGCAGCGACTGTTGACGTAAATAGTCGCGCGCAGCACGGCCGGCGACTACCCCGCTGGCATAACAGGCGGTTAGCAGGTAGCCGCCGGTGGGTGCTTCCCAATCAAGCATCTCACCGACGCAAAACTGACCCGGCAGCTGACGCAACATCAGACCTTCAGTGAGTTCAGCGAACTCAACCCCGCCGGCGGTACTGATTGCCTCATCGATATCTCGACAGGCGGTTAAATGATGCGGGAGTGCCTTGAGTAGTCTCGGCAGCTCATCTATTCGGCCCATTTGCTCTTTGCTGCTGAGCTCTTTCAATAGCGCTAGCTTTACACCCGTCAGTTTGAGTTGCCGACGCAAAACATTGCTCAGCGAGTCACCCGCTCGGCGACGACTGAGCACCTGGGCCAAATGCGCCGCGCTCTGGTCGGGAAACAAATCCCAGTAAACAGTACAACTGCCCTGCTGCTCAATCTGGTCACGGATGGCTGCGGACGCCGCATAGATAAGACTGCCCTCCAGACCTTCCCCGGCAATAACCGCATCGCCCTTTTTGCGCCAACCGATGCCCTCGACCGAGGTGACCGATAGGGCCACCGACTTCAACGGCTGGCCCGCTTGATCGGCGCGAAAGCCGTCGCTCCAGTCGTAACGGAAGCCGCCGTTACTGGGCCGGAACGGCGCACATTGGATGCCCCGTTGGGTAAACTGACTGCGCCATTGGCCATCTGAGCCAAGGCGCGCCCAACTGCCGCCACCAAAGGCGTAAATAATCACCGGCGCCGTGACCGCTAATGGGCCATCCGCGTGGCTAAACAGCAGTCGGCCCTGATCATCCCAGCCGGTCCAGCGGTGGCGCACATGAAATTGTGCCCCGCCAACACGCAGTCGATGCAGCCAGGCACGCAATAGCGGTGCAGCCTTCTTAGCGGTTGGGAAAACTCGGCCAGAACTGCCGACAAAGGTCTCTATGCCCAGGTCGGCGGCCCAAGAACGCAGCGCGTCGGCGTCGAATTCCTGCAACCAAGCCTCGACCTTTTCGGTCTGCTGGCCGAAACGACTTATGAAATCGGCTTTATTTTCAGCATGGGTAAGATTCAGCCCACCGATGCCCGCCCGCAATAACTTGCGGCCGACCGAGGGCATCGCATCGTAAACGGCCACCGACATGCCAGCCTGGACCAATTGTTCGGCGGCCATCAAACCCGCCGGACCGGCGCCTATAACGATGGCCTGGACTGCAGACTGGGCCACGCTCATGCTAAGTGTCTTATGTGGACCGAGGCCCACAGAGCAAACATCAACCGGAATGGCGACAAATAAGGACGGAGCGACAGGAGCATAGAGTACTTCCGGGGGTCGGGTTGGCCGGACAATCCGGCTCGGCACACACAATAGCATTGGCTCGGCGAGCTGTCTCAGGACGATATCGATAAAAGTTGGGACTTTACTGGGGTCGGATTATTCATTGGCGCAATTTTCTGCTGACCTCTACTATCGCCGAGTTCGACTAGGGGTAACAACCTATGAGCTGGATCGGCATCCTGGTGCGCTGGCATCGGTGATATTACTGCTCTGGGCTGCTTAAAAGCAGCACGGAAAAAATATTTTCTTGCGCATCGCCAACCGAACCAGCATTGATTTCTGGCCATCGGCAGGGTCTCAGTCGCATCAGGGCCCTGCCGACGGCTACCCGGTCGCCTCGATAAGTAACATCTAAGCCATTGAAAAATAAGCCAATTATTTAATCTTCGAGGTTTAACGGCGTGTTAAACGCGACCCGGCTAAGGCCAGCAGTGATCTGTCTTATGCTGCCCAAAAGGTCAAAAACTCGTTAAAAAAGTGGGCCGGAGCGAACTAATGGCAATATATTCCGCAGCTGCCATTGACACCGGTTCTAGAATGCCTATAATTCCGCTCAGCAAGAAAGAAAGTCTAAATTTTAACTGCTCCAATACGTTGCTTTTGTAAGTCATCGTCCTGAAGTTTTTAAGTTCCAGTCGATTTTTCAGCTATCGAAGCCTTTACAGGCGCAAATAATATATTTTTCAGGATACACATATCATGTCTAACAAAACTACTGGCACAGTTAAATGGTTCAACGAAACTAAAGGTTTTGGTTTCATCGAGCAAGAAAATGGCCCAGACGTTTTCGCACACTTCAGCGCTATTGAAGGTTCAGGTTTCAAGACTTTGGCTGAAGGCCAGAAAGTTGAGTTCGTAGTAACTCAAGGCCAGAAAGGCCCACAAGCAGAAAACATCACTGCTATCTAATTGTTGACCTAAGGGTCGCGATTAATCTAAGGGTAAAGCCAACGGCTTTGCCCTTTTTGTTGTGGGCTAACTAAAAGCCTATCTTGGCCAGGTAGTTTTTTGACCAAGTGAGATCGTCCAGCACCGAGGCCGTGTTACGCGGATCGCGCTCCTGTTCAATGGTGATAAAGCCCGCATAAGCCTTTTCCCGCAGCAAGGTGTGAATCGCCGGATAGTCAATATTGCCTTGCCCGATTGGACACATCACCCCTTCAGCGCAGGCATCGAAAAAACGTATAGATTTGCCCAGGACCTGTTGAAAAATAGTCTGATTGATGTCCTTGAAGTGGATGTAATCGACCCGAGACCAATAGCGTTGCAAGGTCGCAACCGGATCCATCCCGGCGTACATCAGATGGCCGGTGTCCAGGCACAATCCCGCCGTGTCATTGTCGATATCACTGACAATGCGGTGCAACTCATCGGCAAATTCGATGTAACCACCCGCATGTGGATGTATAACGGTGCGGATTGCGTATTTGTCTTGCGCCAAGGCAGCGATGGCGCGAATATTACTGACCATGTTATGCCACTGCTCCGGCGCTAAGCGCGGCGCTCGGGCGCTATGGCCGGCATTAAAGTCACGTTCATCATGCCCCCAATCCATTACGGTCAAATAAGGTCCGCCGTAACGCTGACCCGGGCTGGCCGGCGGCGTGGGCAATTGACGGATGAGCGCGCAAATCGCATCCGTTTGCTCGAGCAAATTCTGTCGATTGCCGAGACTGACCAAATCATCGAAGATTGTCCCCGCGACAATAAACAGACCGCTGTGCCGAAGCTCTGCGGTGAGCAAATCGACGTCCCGGGGCATATAACCATAGGGTCCCAATTCCAATCCGCCAAAACCGGCTTGCGCTGCCTCGGTCAAGACTTGACGCCAGGCCGGCAGATGCGGATTGTTGACATCATCGACGCCCCAGCAACAGGGGGCACAGGTCAGTGTCATGGGGCTGCTTGGTGATTGCTTCATGGTACTTCAAGCCTTAAACATAAATAGTCCGGCACAGGCTTTCGGCTGTGCCGGGCAACAGTGTTACCTGAGGATGCTCGCCTGCAAAGCGTCGATAGACGACTGGATGCCGGCATTGGTCGACATTGTGAAATCTTCCATTTCTAGCGAGACCCAATCGTTGTAGCCCTGCATCCCGACCACAGAGAAAAACTCCTTCCACCACTGCAGATCATGTCCAGCCCCGACAGCGACATAATTCCAGGCTCGATTGGCCACGTCGGTGACGTCGCGCAACTCCAGCAAGCCATTGACATCGGCCATACCCCGCTCAATCCGGGTATCCTTGCCGTGCACATGGTGGATGGCATCACCCAAGGCTCGGGCCCCGGCAATCGGGTCCGCACCCATCCAGAACAGATGGCTCGGATCCAGGTTCATACCCACCATCGGACCCACCTCGTTGCGCAACCTGAACAGGGTTTCTGGATTCCAGACCAGCATGGCCGAGAAGTTTTCCAGGGCGAATTTTTCCACGCCCACCTCGGTCGCGAGTTTGACCAGTTCATGCCAGAGTGGAAAGGCTCGATCTTGCCATTGATAGCGGTCCCGCTCGGGCATCTCGTCCGGCCAGCTTTTGGTGTAAACCAGCCAGTTGGGCACCGAGTCGCCGGGCGCGGCCTCCGGCAGGCCGGACATGGTGACAATTTTTTTCACCCCAATGTCACCCGCCAGGCGAATGGTTTGTTCCATTTCGAGCCGATGACGTTGACCCATTAGGCCGGGGTCAAGCGCATTAGCAGAACAGTTCAGCGCCGCAATTTCCAAGCCGCGCGCCGCAATTTCCTTCAGCTTACGATTTAACAGACCCTTGTCTTTGAGCAGTTCATCGGCGCGAAAGTGCGGCGCGCGCGACCAACCTCCGCCAGTCATTTCCAGTCCTTCAACACCCAACTTGACGCATTTATCGAGCATATCGGTAAAGGACAAATCGGACATCGCATCGGTACAAATTGATAATCTCATAGTGGTGTTCCCAAGTTAGTCTTATGTATATTCAACCCAGCTGGCGTCGGCATCGGCCGAGCGCACGCAATTCTCCAACCAACGCACCCCTTCGGTTCCAGCGTCGATACCGGGATAGTGATGCCCAGCCAAAAAGACCTGATCAGCGCGTTGCTGCGCTCGAATGGCCTGGGCAATCCACAGATAAATATTAGCCCAGCTGTCACCCAGGCCTTCGGTGTGCAAAGCACCCATGCGATCGAGGGCGAGGCTTTCCGCTTCTAGGTAGGGCATGCCGTGATGCAAGATGCGAATGGGTTCACCCTGGATCTCATAAGACAATTGATCGGGGTGGGCATCGGACCATTCCACTGACGCCTTCGAGCCCACAAACCGATAGCGCTGCGAGCCCATGTTGCCGGCATTGACCGACGTGACCCATAGGCGTCCGCGGGCACCGTTGTGGTAATGCATCAGCACCGTGGCGTGATCTTCCAACGGTTCTCGACTGGCAATAAAGGACTTCCGGTCGCAGAGCAGCTTTTCAATCTTGAGTTCCGGCAAGACCACTTCGCTGAGGTAATACAGATGGGTGCCAATATCGCCCAAGACGAAGGTCGGACCGGAGGTTTTTGGATTGGTGCGCCATTTCACGGCCTCGGAAGCATCGCTATCGTCCCCGGCATTGAAGCCATGGGTGTATTGCAGATCGATCAACCGGATATCACCCAACATGCCTTTGGCCACCATAGCGGCCATCTGATGCACCAGCGGATGACCGGTGAAGCCATAGGTCACGCCGACGATCAGGCCTTTCTCCTCGGCCAACTTTTTAATCTCCACGCATTCGGCCACGGTAAAAAACAGGGGCTTTTCGCAGACCACATGAATGCCGGCCTGCAGCAATGCCCGGGTGATTTCATAATGGCTGAAATTCGGGGTTGCTACCGAGACTACCTCCACGCCATCCGCGCGTTGCGATTCGGATGCAATCAGCTCCTGGTAGGTCGCATAACAGCGCTCCTCTGCCACGCCAAGGTTGCGGCCAAAATCACGCCCCTGTTCCGCATCCAGATCAAAGGCGCCCGCCAGCAACTGATAGGTGCCATCGCGCTGGGCGCCGGTGCGATGTTTATAACCCACCTGCCCGGTCCGACCGCCTCCGACCATGCCCCAACGCAGGGCTTGGCCCGTTGTTTTTTCGCCGTTAATCATAATCTGTGCTCCAAAAAATAATTTATTTGACAAATCTGTCTCACCCGGACGAACCTGACATTAGCAGGCATGGCTCAGGCCGTGCCCGAAGGCACCCTATTCACGGCTACCTACTGGGCGTACTTATCGATGTAACGCTGCATTTCGCTGCGCATAAAACGGCCGCTTTGATCGGCCTTTTCTTCCCAGGCAAAGACGCAGGCGGTCATAATGCCGTCGAAGCCGATTTCGGCCAGCGTGCGATAGAAGTCGTCCCAAGGCACCTCGCCCTGACCCATGTTCAGATGCTGGTGCACCCGTGCCGTTGAACCGGGCGGATTGATGATGTAACGCAAACCGGAACTGGCCTTATGGTTAAAGGTATCGGCAATGTGCACATGGGCCAACACATCGGCACACTCGCGCAGCATGGCAACGGTGTCATCGCCGAAATAAAAGGTATGCGGCGTGCAGTAAAGGAACTTCACATTGGCCGAGTTGACGGTGCGAATCAGATCAACCGAGGGCTGCAGAGTTTCGACCCAGTCTTCCGGGTGCGGTTCGATGTGCAGGTTAATGCCCTCGCGCTCCAGCACCGGCACCAGCTCTTCCATCGAACGCCACCAAGCATCTTCACAGGTTTCCATCAACGATCCGGTGTGGCAGCTGTAACAGCTGCCCTTATCCGGGTGCGGACCGCGACCGAATTCCGAATTCAAGGTGTCCACGCCCAGTTCCACGGCGATCTCGATCGCGCGCTTCCAATGCCGCACTGCGGCACTGCGCTCGACCTCATCATTGGATGCCCAGCGGTACATCGGCAGCAGTGAAGCAACGCCGACATTGGCCGAGGACAAGGCCTTTTTAAAGGACCGCAGCCGGTCCGGAAAGACCCTCGGGGCCTTAAACCATTCCAAAAAATCGCCGCGCGGGCTCAGCTCCATCCAGTCATAACCCAGTTCGGCGACTTTCGATGGCAACTGTTCGAGGCTCAGGTGTCGGTGCATAAAGGGATCAAGGGCAATTTTCATTTGCGGCCTCCAAATACAAGGGGTTATTTTTAAGGGTTTCAGTCGTTTGTGTAATCGACGATAACAATCTCAACGGCCTGTGCGGCCGAGGTTAGACACGCATCTGGCAGGACGCCGGCGGCGTTCAAAAACGGCGGCGTTAGGCTTCTCAGGGTTATGAGGTTCATCACTTGGTCTGGCCACCCGGTCTCTGCGCAGGATTATTTTCGTTCCGCCACAGCTTAACTAAGGATAAAACGTATGGAACAAAGCCATTGCCATAAAGACATGATTGTGTCATTTTGTGTCATTCATGATGACATTGCATCCCTCTGGAGGGGCCTATGGAAAGAGCGACCATCGCCGATGTCGCCGCAGAGGCTGGCGTCTCCGTTTCAACGGTCAACCGCATTCTCGGTGGCAAGGCCCAGGTGCGGAACAGCACCATGCAGAAGGTTCAGAGCGCCGCAGAGCGCATCGGCTATTATGGTCTGGGCGCCATCGCATACCGTTTGACCGAAGCGACCCCGACTTATCGACTGGGCTTCCTGCTGCAACAGTCCCATCGGCCCCTATATCAGCTGCTTAATGCGAAAATAATTCAAGCCTGCCATCAGCGGCAAACGGACATTGTGAACCCGCTGATCGATTTTGTTGATCAATTGACGCCGGAAAATATCGCCCGCCGCCTGATTGCTCTGGGCCGGGAATGCGATGCTGTCGCACTGATCGCCGCCGATCATCCGCTGGTCGGCAATGCCATTCGTGAACTCAAAGCCATGGGGAAACCGGTGGTCACCTATATCACCGATCAGTCCTCAACGGACCGGGCGGCCTATGTCGGCACCGATAATTGGATGTTGGGCCGCACGGCCGGGTATCTGATGACGCGCATGGCACACCGCGAAGGCAGCATTGCGGTATTGATCGGCAATCATCGCTACCAATGCCAGGATATAGCCGATGCCAGTTTCCGCTCCTATGTCCGCGAACACGCGCCGCACCTGATAGTGCAAGAAAGTCGTCCGACCCACGAAGTGCCGGACCAGGCCTATCGTATGGTGCGCGATCAACTGGCCAACAGCAGTGAATTGGTGGGCATTCTTATTGTCGGCGGGGGTATCTCGGGCGTACTGCGCGCGCTGCGCGAAGTGCCTGAGGAACGGCGCAAGAAAATACTGCTCATTTGCCGGGATACCGGACCGGAAACCCGGCGAGGACTGGGCGAGGAGCTGATCACCGCATCCTTGTGCCACCCGGTAGACGCCACCTCCGAGCTACTGATTGACACCATGATTGAAGTGATCGGTAACGGAAATCTGGATGCGCCGCTCTACAAGACCATTCCATTTGAGATCTTGACACCGATGAATATCTGACGGCCGTGCCGTGCGGTCCTCTCGCTCACCTAATCCAGCTTTGCCGGCGCTACCATCTGATAGTAGGTCACGTAATTAGGGGCGTAGGGCCCCGGCGGAAAGGGTCGATGCATATTCCAAA
>Ga0209304_1000263_pt1 | contig 38199 bp, 41 predicted proteins | sample COGITO_mtgs_1004_4_FD_184789 | JGI IMG/M metagenome (GOLD analysis project Ga0209304, IMG submission 184789) | Pelagic marine microbial communities from North Sea - COGITO_mtgs_100423 (SPAdes) (version 2) | ecosystem: Environmental > Aquatic > Marine > Epipelagic ...
GGTGGCGGAGAAGGTGGTGAAGCCCAGGAAGCCATGGAAATCATGCAATCATGGGGTTTTATTGAGAAGTTCATTGAAAAAAATGATCTCGCTATTGAGGTGTTTGCTGCCGATGGTTGGGATGCGGGAAGCGCCAAGCTTTCTATTGATAGTGACTTATATGACATCACCGAAAGTCAGTGGGTACATAATCCGCCAGCGGGTAAGTCGCCGGGGCCCTCAAGCTGGGAGCTCTACCAAACGTTCAGTAAACGCCTGTCAGTATCTTCAGATAAGCAGTCAGGCCTCGTCTCTGTCTCCGTTGAGCATTACTCACCCGTTGCTGCTAAGCAATGGGTCGATTTGTTTGTTGTAACTATCAATGAACACATGCGCGATAGGAAATTAGGGCAGGTAAATAATAATATTCAGTATCTTGAGGCACAGATAGAAAAAACAGCGATCGCAGACATGCGTGAAATTTTTTACCAGATTATTCAAGAGCAAATCAAAAACAAAATGCTGGCCGAAGCCAGTCCTGAATATGCCTTTACTACCGTGAGTCGAGCCATGTTGCCAGAACAGAAGTCAAAGCCCAAACGTGCTCTGATATGTATATTGGGGACCTTGCTCGGTGGGATGCTCTCCGTTCTTATTGTGCTAATTAGGCACTATAGCAATAAATCTTAGTTAGCTAAGCGGCCCCCGGAATAGATCATGAGAAAATTTTTACTGACCGAAAAAGATATCGTCAAGTTACTAATTATGATGGTTTTGGCCGCTGGGTTTTTTGGGCTCGCAGGTCTGGTGTCCATGATTGTGATGCAATGGATCACCCGGCAAAATTTTGCTGAGGACATCGTTGATAAACATGGTATCGGAGAGGTTGCTGCATCGAGGTTGGGTGGCGCGGTAGTGTTCGTCACCAGTGTGATATTCATGTTGACGGCCGTCATATTTGGGGCCGAGACGCGCGCCGCTGGTCCATTGGGTATACCGCTGTATGCATGGATCGGAACCTGGGGCTGCGCTGCGCTGGGTTTAGTTGAAGATATTCGCAACGATTTACTCAAGCCCCGCTACCGATTGTTAAGTAAAGCGTTAATATTCTTGATTGTTTTGGGGCTGTGGCCGGATTTAGTGCCAAAGGAGATTGGTATCCCAGGTATCGATTTTTTACTTGGTCACTCAGTGATTGGCCTTATCGTTACCATTATATTTTGCGTTGGCTTTTTGAACGCCGCAAATATGGCGGATGGCGCCAATGGGCTTATGTCGGGAGTCTTTTTTGTTGCATTCCTTATCTTTTACCTAGAATACGGCGGGTTGGGGTTTGTGACATTGATGTCTAGCTGTGGTCTTTTCCTTATCTTTAATGTTATATCTGGACGTCTATTTTTAGGGGATGCCGGTGCTTATGGGTTGGGTGCGGGTATTGTTTTGGCTGGCCTATTTTTCAATGCCCAAGGCATATTTTCAGCCTCTTTCTTGGCAGTGCTGCTGGCTTATCCCTGCATAGAGATATTGGTAAGTATGGCGAGGCGTAGAATTGCCGGGAGATCAATGTTTTTGCCTGATAACGACCACCTGCATAATCGCATACATCTCCGTTTCAAAACGCTGGTTAAATCACCAACTATGGCCAATTCAATGACTGGGGTATTGATTGCAAGCGCGAGCTCTGGAGTTGCCTTGGCGGGTTATTTAGGGTCTTGGTGGCCAGTATCAGGTTCGGACTGGTTAGTCGTGTTTGCTGTCCAATGCATGTTGTACGCGGTAGTTTTTATTGGAACAGCCCCGGTAGAAAATGGAGAAGTTGGGCGTGCATCCTGAATGCACGTGGATGTATCTGAAGATTCATAGATGTTGGGCGCTACTCTAGCGCGATACGTCCTACTCTGGAACATCAAAGTGACAAGTCCCCCCTGATGTGAATAAATTCCTTTGACCAATTAAAAGTGCCACTTCAGCGCTATCTGTTATGGTATAGTAACGTCCGTTCAACCAGTGAACGGTATGTGTCACGAATGACTAGAGCAGGGGTTTTTAAGAAAGTCCTGCGGTAGCCTGCCTGAAAGAAAGACCAACCTATATTGTTACTATTATGCTCAGTGAAGAAGATCAATTTAGGGCTCTAAAGCTGCTTGAAAGCAACCCCAGTATGACTCAGCGTGAAATCGCCGTTGAGTTGGGTGTCAGCGTGGGTAAGGCTCATTATGTTGTGACAGAGTTGATTAATCTCGGTTGGTTAAAGTTGCGTAACTTTAGGCGCAGCGATAACAAGCTAGGTTATTCCTACTTGCTAACGCCGACGGGTATTGTGGAAAAAGCCGCTGTCACGGCTAGATTCTTGGTGCGTAAGCAGGATGAGTATGAAGCGTTGAGGCTAGAGATTGAGCAGTTGAAGGCTGATGTGGCTGATGTGGCTGATGTGCCTCCAATTACTGGTCGGCGATAACGGCTATTATCAGATGCGTAACATAATAATCCAATGTTAGATCCTCAAGCCTTCAAGGCGGTCATAAAAAATACACCTCTAGTATCAATTGATTTATGTTTGGTCTGTAATGAGCAGATCCTTCTGGGTAAACGAATTAACGAACCGTTAAAAGGGCGATGGTTCACGCCGGGCGGAAGAATCCATAAAAATGAACGCTGGCAAGCGGCGTTACAAAGAATAGCCCTCTCTGAGTTGGGTCTGCCGCCGAGTGATTGCGCTGGTTTTGAGCTTATGGGGGTCTGGGATCATTTTTATCCCAACAGCGCTAGCGATGAAACCATATCTACCCATTATGTGAATCTCCCCCAATTTGCGCGATTTAAGTTTAGGCCTGCTATTTCAGGGGATGATCAGCATGACAATTGGGGTTGGTTTGATTTAGATAAAGTTGTAAGCGATGAAGGTTTTCATGAATACGTTCGAGGCTACGCAAGTTATTTAATAAATAAAGGGACTCAAGATGTCAAAAATTAAAGCTGTGATTATGGCGGGAGGTTCAGGTACTCGCTTATGGCCTTTGTCTAGGGCAGCGCACCCTAAGCAATTTTTGGCGCTGCAAGGTGATGACACTATGCTTCAGGCCACGGTGAAGCGATTGTCTGGCTTGGACGTTAAATCATCTGTAACTATCTGCAATGAAGACCATCGTTTTTTTGTGGCTGAGCAGCTTCGAGAAATAGATAAGCTCGGATCTATTATACTCGAGCCTGTGGGCCGCAATACAGCGCCAGCGATAGCGCTGGCCGCGTTTGCGTCAAACGAAGATGACTTATTGCTTGTTTTAGCCGCAGATCATGTGATCCAAGATCAGGCTGCGTTCACGAAAGCAGTAACTGATGCCGTTCCGCTAGCGGAGACAGGCAAACTTGTAACATTTGGTATCGTGGCGGATAAGCCGCATACGGGTTACGGGTATATAAAAAAGGGTGTGGGGCAGGGGATAGGATTTGTCGTAGACAAGTTTGTGGAAAAACCGTCGCTTGAATTAGCACAGGATTATTTGACTTCCGGCGAATATTACTGGAACAGCGGGATGTTCTTGGTTAAAGCAAGTCGATACCTCAATGAGTTGTCGAAGTTTCGTCCCGATATCTACGAAGTATGTAAGTCGTCTATGGCCGAAGTAAAAACCGATTTTGACTTTGTGCGAATTGACAGTGAGAAGTTTGAAGGATGTCCCAGTGAGTCCATCGACTATGCCGTTATGGAGAAAACTGATGATGCCGTTGTTGTTCCAATGGATGCCGGTTGGAGTGACATAGGGTCGTGGTCATCACTTTGGGATATTAGTTCAAAAGATCAGAATGGTAACGCGATACATGGCGATGTAATGCTTCATGAATCGAAAAACTCCTATATAAGAACTGACGGGCAATTAGTCGCTGCAATTGGCGTGGAGAATTTAGTAATTGTATCGACCAAGGATGCATTAGTAGTAGCTACCAAAGAAAGCGTACAGAATGTTAAATTTATTGCTGAAAAATTAAAGAATCAAGACAGACCCGAGTGGGCGCATCATAGAGAGGTATGCCGGCCGTGGGGAAAATATGATTCTATTGATCTTGGCGAGCGCTACCAAGCTAAGCGGATTACTGTAAAACCAGGGGCCAAGTTGAGTGTGCAGATGCATCATCATCGTGCAGAGCACTGGGTAGTTGTTTCCGGTACGGCTAAAGTGACAAATGGTGAAATAACATTTCTACTATCTGAGAATGAATCTACCTATATCCCGATAGGGGTCATCCATGCATTGGAAAATCCTGGGAAAGTTGATCTTGAACTTATCGAGATTCAGACTGGAACATATCTTGGTGAAGACGATATAGTACGTTTCAGTGATCGTTATGGTAGATGATAAGACTTAGTGTGTTGTCGATTTGTAAGATAAAAGTCAATTAGACTAGGCATTTTTTAGTGCTTTAGAGAATAAACATAATTCAGAATTGGAAAAAAATAATGGAACGAAAAGTCGCATTTCTTACTGGGATAACAGGTCAGGATGGCTCGTATCTTGCAGAGTTATTGTTAGACAAGGGTTATGATGTTCACGCTATCGTGCGGCGTGCTTCGCTTTTTACGACTGCAAGAATTGAGCACTTACTACCACACAAAAACCTCCGGACATATCATGGAGACTTGGCGGACTCAAGTAATTTGCATAGATTAATTTCGGAGATCAATCCAACTGAAATATACAATCTAGGCGCCCAGTCTCACGTAGGCGTTTCGTTCGAGGTTCCAGAATATACCGCAGAGGTTACAGGTATAGGTACTGTCCGGATTCTTGATGCGATTAGAGACTCAAAGGTTAATTGCCGTTTTTACCAGGCGTCCACCTCAGAGCTGTTTGGTGGTTTACCTGGAACCGATCCGCAAAGCGAGGCAACTCCTTTTTACCCAAAGTCACCATATGGTGCCGCTAAGTTATATGCTTACTGGGTTACGGTTAATTATCGAGAGTCTTACAATATGTATGCCTGTAATGGAATTCTCTTCAATCATGAATCTCCTCGCAGAGGGGAAACGTTTGTTACTAAGAAGATCACTAAAGCTGTCGCCAAAATTAAAGCAGGCCGTCAAGAGTTTCTTTCTTTAGGCAACATTGATGCGAAGAGAGATTGGGGTCATGCCAAGGATTATGTTGAGGCAATGTGGTTAATGCTGCAGCAGGAAACTCCAGATGACTATGTCATTGCAACAGGTAAAACTTACACCGTTCGCCATTTTGTAGAATTAGCCTTTGAAGAAGTGGGTCACTCCTTGGTTTGGGAAGGCGAGGGTCTAAATGAAGTGGGTAAGGATTCGCTATCCGGCAAGACATTAGTCAAAATAGACCCAAGACACTTTAGGCCAGCTGAAGTTGAGTTATTACATGGCGATCCTAGTAAAGCGAAGGCTAATTTGGGTTGGGAGGCAAAAACCTCACTTAAAGAACTGGTGTCTGAAATGGTTAGGTATGATGTAGCGAATGATTCATATGGTGGTTCTGAAAAAATTTAATACGATGTTTATATATTCATAAAAATATAGAAAATTGTGTAGCCACGAGTAAAATTACAATGAATTTAAAAAGACCTGTGAAGCGAATACAGATCGCAAATTGTCATGATTGAGCCAGTCATCCGAGGTCTATCTCACATTGCTATCGCCGTGACATCTTTTGCCAGTATAGAGAAGTGGCTGAGTCTATTTCCTGGCGAGAAAATTACAAAATATAGTTCCGAAGAGCAGGGAGTTAATGCTGTTGTGGTGCATCTGGAAGGCTTTGATATCGAGTTTTTGGAACCGACCACTGAGTCTTCCTCTATATCTGGTTTTTTAGAGAAAAACCCTAGGGGTGGGTTACATCATGTCTGTTTTTATGTAGACAATTTGGACTCAAGTTTGTCGAAGATAAAGAAGGAAGGTGTGCGAAGTATCACCCTCCGTAAGGCGCTAGGAGTAATTCACGATTCTCCGATAGCATTTTTGAATCCGAAAGACCTTTCAGGGGTCCTTGTCGAATTTGAGGAACTGGGTAAAAACTAGTTTTAGTTATTCCTATTTATTGGTAACATAAATTCATTTCTATTGGTTTATGAATAAACGGTATGTCATGGACCACTTATGATTAATGAACAATATTTGGTCTTTTAATTACTCTAAATTGAGGTTTATATATGAAATTGTCAGAATTAATTGAGAAAGTTGAAGACGCGCTTGAGTTAGACGCAGGTTCAGTGTCTATGGAGTCGTCCAGTGAGAACATTGAAGACTGGGACTCTTTGGGACATATAACTATTTTAGGTATGCTAGATGATGCTACAAACGGTGCATCTGCCGAGATCGTAGATCTTACTCAGGCTACCTCTATGACAGAAATTGTTCAGATTATGACCGATAATGGACTACTAGATCAGTGAGTTCTTTTGACCTTGTTGAGATAAAATCTTCGTTAGGCCTTAGAGAAACTAGTCCTGCATTGCTTTTTGATGACGATGATGGCCGAATCGCCGAGAAAACTGGTATTAATAAAATCCATAGATCTGACATCTCGGCTTACGAGTTAGGGGTTCAGGCGGTTGGAAAATTGGAATGCCTTTCTGATATTCGTGATGATTTAAAGTATGTAATTTATGTCACGCAATCGCCATCATATTTTCTACCGAACCATGCCTCGCGTTTGCAAAATGAGTTTGGTATTTCTCAGTCAACAATGTGCTTTGATATTAATCAAGGCTGTTCTGGGTTTGTGCAGGCTCTTGTGCTTATGAACTCTCTTCTCGGGGGTAGTCAAGGCCTTGGCCTGATCGTTTGCACCGATACATACTCTAAGCACCTTTCTGCTGAGGATCGCTCAACACAGGTACTGTTTAGTGATGGGGCAACAGCCACGGTTGTTAAAGGTGGTGGTCGTTGGGAGATTTTAGCCGCTAGCCATCTTACGGATGGTTCGGGCGCTGATATGCTCTCCAAAAATATAGATGCCAACACTAATCTGGTTATGAATGGCGCTGCTGTCTTTCAGTGGACGAGAAGAGAGTTAGGTAAGCAAATTAAGGCGCTGCTCGCGGATAATGAATTTGATATAGATCAAATTGATCGATTCTATCTACACCAGGCGAGTAAATTGGTTATCACCAATGTTTTAAAGAGCCTGTCGGTCGACCAAGAGCGCGCACCTACTTCCCTTCATATCACTGGAAATTTGGTCTCTTCGTCAATACCGTTTTTGCTTGAGCAAGATCTTCCTGGTTTTAATGCCTCAAAGCACCTCATTATGTCAGGTTTCGGTGTCGGGCTATCCAGCTCTTCGTGTCTACTCAGGAATATGTTCAATGATTAAGCCAGCCTTTGTTATCTACGGCGCGGGTTCGGATATTATCGCACCAGTGTTTGATCATTTCGCAGACTCTGATTTCATCTGCTTGGTCAATAGGTCTAAGCCTGATCATTTGAAGGGCGTCATTCTGGAAACTGGATCTGATAGCTTTGAAAGTGAATTTAAGTCTGCCCTGAGTGATATTCCTAAAGATCGAGTGCTTGTATATTTAAATGCGGCTGTATACCAAAAGGATGAGCTCTTTATTGCTCATTCGAAGAGCGACATTGAACAGATGGTTCATGTGGGTATAACCCAGGCATTGATAGTTTCACAAATGGTGCTAGGAGAAATGGTCAAAAGACGTAAAGGGCGGGCAATTAATTTATCATCATTTAGAGCTTATGCGCCTGCCAAGGGAGCTGCAGTTTATGCTGCAATTAAAAGCTTTGGGAATACCTTTTTTAGTGCGGTAGGCCTTGAATATGGGCGCTTTGATATTACCAGTAACTCTATTGCTATTGGTTTTGCTGAAAGCAAATTACTGGATCGCCTCGAAGCACAGAAGCTTTCTGAGTTTAAGAAAAGTGTGGCCAAAAACAAGTTTCTGCCTCAAGAAGAGTTCTTAGGCGCAATAGAATATATTATCAACTCAAAATATTTCAATGCTTCGGTTATTGATCTAAATGGTGGTTTGGGGTTATTGGAATGACTATGTCCATCCGTAATTTGTCAGAGACATTAAAACCTGGGCAGTCTAAGTACGAAGTGCCTGAGACTATGCCTGCACGTGTAGTGACAAAGAATACTCTGGGATCTCTTTCTCTTACTCAGATGAATGTCCCAGTGCCGGAAATTGGCGCCGATGAAGCTTTGATTGCAGTTAAAGCGGCAGGCATCAATTTCAATACTATCTGGACTGCCTATGGCAAGCCCGTTAACACCTTTGATTTTCTTAAGCGCCTCAAGCTTACGTCAAATCCTGCTGCGGTTCATAATCTGGATTACCATATCCCTGGTAGTGACGCTTCCGGTTTTATTGTAAAGCTGGGTACAGAGGACACCAAATGGAAGTTAGGGGACTCTATAGTTGCAAACTGCAACTGGCACCGTAATGAAGATGTCGAGATCTACAATGATGCGATGATTTCCTCAGAGCAAAAGATATGGGGTTATGAAACAAATTATGGAAGTTTGGCCGCTTTTTGTGTGGTCAAATTACACCAACTTATGCCGAAGCCTACTCATCTTAGTTGGGTAGAGTCAGCTTCTTATAGTTTGGTGTTGTGTACAGCTTACAGAATGTTGATGTCAGACAATGGGATTCGTATTAAAGCCGGGGATAATGTACTGATTTGGGGAGGTGCTGGAGGTCTGGGTATGTCCGCGATTCAACTTTGTCAGACTGTCGGCGCAAATCCAATTGCCGTAGTATCCGATGATACCAAAGGTGAATTTTTGTGCGATAAGTTGGGCCTTACAGATTACATAAATCGAAAGACGGAGGGCCTGGAGTTTTGGAAAGATGGAGAACATAACCTTCTTGCTTGGCGAAAGTTGCAATCAATCCTTAAAAAGCGTTTTGGTGGCCCAGTTGATGTAGTGTTTGAACATCCTGGTAGAGATACCATGGCAGCCTCAATTTATGCATTAAGGAAAGGTGGGAAAATTGTCACCTGTGCGGCCACTAGTGGATACGACATTTCCTATGATCATCGATATCTTTGGATGGATTCCAAGTCCATTATTGGTTGCCATTTCGCCAACCCATATGAGTCCAAAAAAGCTAATGACTTGGTAATATCTGGAAAAATTAGACCTTTTGTATCCTCTATTTACCCCTTTGAAAAAACAGACAGCGCGCTTGAGCAGTTTGTTGAGAATGGTGGATTTGGTAAAGTAGTGGTAACTGTACTTGCTGATGAGTCTGAATCTGATGTGTCCAGTAATAATTTCTTTGAGGTGAAAGGTGAGTGAGCATTTCTCAATTGACGAACTAAAAGCAATTGGATTTTCCGAGGTTGGGGAAGATGTTCGTGTTTCGCGTCTATGTACAATGTACAGTATTTCTGGCTCGATTGGCGCTGGAACAAGAATCGATGACTTCACCATCCTTAAAGGAAATTTTAAGATTGGACGCAAAGTGCACATCTGTAGTCACTGTAGTTTAAGTGCTGTCGGAGGTGAGATTGAGATTAATGATTTGGCCGGAATTGGTGTCAATAATATCTTTTTCACTACATCAGACGATATGTTGCAAACAGCGCTCTGCGGACCTCTAGTTGATCAAAAAAGTGTCAAGCATAAAAGTGGTCCAATAAAGATTGGGCGAGGTGCTGCCTTAGGTGCCAGAGTCACTGTGATGCCGGGAGTCCATGTAGGTGAGTTCGCCGCATTTGGTGTGTCCTCAGTGTTGGCTGGCCACTATAAGGAAGCTTCGGTTTATATGACGATAAAAGGAAGGCTAAAAAGAATAGGGTCTAGAAATATTGCTGAGTTGGAAGTCCTATCCGCAGCAGAATTTGTGTGATCGTCTGTGGCGAAAAATACCGTTATATTGTGTCTAAATTTTAGGAGGACATATGAGCTCTGTGACAGAAAAAAACATCCAAGAATATAAAACCATCGGAGCGACGATCCTAAGGGGTTTCTGGTCAGATTCTGAAGTCGATGATATAGAGACGGCTATCTCCGACGTTGCAGCCAATCCTAGCCCTATGGTGGATATTTTTGAAAAAGATAGTGAAGGTAATGCCATATTTTTTAATGACTTTAATAACTGGCGCCGGATAGCTTCTTTAAAAGCTATATGTTTAAACAAAAGAATGGGTGAAGCCTTTTCTAGGTTAACGGGGTCTTCTGAAGCATATTTCTTTCATGATCATATTATTTGTAAAAAGGCAGGGGCTGCTAAGCGGACTCCATGGCATATTGATAAATCCTATTTTATGGTTGATAGTGAATATACAGCATCCTTTTGGATGCCTACGGTTGGTTTGACTCAGGAGCAAGCTTTGTCGTTTGCCAAGGGGTCACATTCTGAGAGAAAACTATTGATGCCTAAAGGCTTTAAATTCAATGATTCTCTAGAGTCTGAAGATACCTTCTTGCCCTTCACTGAATCTGAAGTAGACTCAAATTATGAGACAGTAAGCTGGGATATGGAGAGAGGTGACGTTGCCGTCTTTAATTTCTATACCATACACAGTGCACCGAGTTGCATACTTCCCTATGATCGAAAGGCGTTGAGTCTTCGCATCGTTGGTGATCATTCGACCTTTGATGGAAGAGTTAAAAATCCTGCACCACCCTTTACGCAGATGGGCTACAAAGGTGAACATGGTGATCCGATTAAAGAAACTTGGTTCCCAAAATATAAGTAATTTTAATGGTTGTGGTTATGGATTTTGATCAGATAGCAGATGACGCGTCCTTGGAGTGGAATGTTAGTGTGACAGATGTTTTGATTGACGATTTTGCTGCGGCTATCTCTGATTACAACCCTATCCATATGTCGCACGATAACGCTGTGGAAGCAGGGTTTAAGACTCGCTTATTTCATGGGGCGGGGCTTGTGGGACTTATTTCATCTGCAGTGGCTAACAAACTGCCAGGTTCGGGCTCAATACTGTTGAAAATAGATGCAAGTTATCTAAAACCTGCGTATTTGGGTGATGAATTAGTATGCACGCTAAGCGTTGATAAATTGTATAAACTGAATAGGACTATTCGGTTTTCATATTTAATCTGTAATGGGGATTCGGAAAAGCTAGCGCAGGGTAATGTCACAGTTATGGTGCCTAAGTCTAAAATGTAAGCTGTTTGTCTTTGATATTTTGAGGACTTTCGATGCAATGTTTAGGGCGTGCTCTAAGCACTAATAGTGCGATGATGTCAGCTGTTCCTCGAGCTTTAAAGTTATTCATGCGTGGTCTACCGTATGGTGCTAAATGCGCTTTTAAATAAGTCAAAAATATTGGAGTAATTTTTTAATGAAGTTTCTTTTTGGTGTGAACTAGTGAGCATAGACTTTACAGTAGAGTTGTCTGAAAAAATTTCCGATCTAAAAATAGTAAATCCATCTTCCTATGTAGAAAATCGAGGAGAGATTTGGACATCGTATAGCACGAGCCAAATAGGTACTTTGCTGCCAGATGGCTTGTCATTCAAGCATGATAAATTCTCCATCTCTAAATATAACGTCCTACGTGGTATTCATGGCGATCACAAATCATGGAAGCTTGTATCCTGTGTGGCAGGTGAAATACTTCAGGTTGTGGTTGATATGCGGGAGGATTCAAGTACCTATTTACAGCATCAATGCTTCGAGTTGGGCTCCAATAATCATCGAATGGTTCTGATTCCCCCTGGGCTCGGAAATGCATTTTTCGTTAAGAGTGAGTTTGCAACTTATCATTACAAATTAGCTTATAGAGGGGATTATGTAGATGCTGGGGATCAATTTACGGTAGCGTGGGATGACCCACGAATAAATATTGATTGGCCATCGAATGAACCAATCCTTTCTGAGCGTGACGGGAGACTTTGAAAAATGCAAAAAATTGAACATGATGGAAAGATTATTTCTATTATTTATAGAGATGAAGACTGGGTAGAAGGTCTGAATTTCATTACTCCTGACGAAATGTTTGTCCAGGTTGGCTCTTGGTGGTATGACAAGGGGAAAGTACTTGCAAAGCACGTGCATAAAGACTTTGATCGAGTAGCAAGACGAACTCAAGAATGTGTCTATATGCGCAAAGGTAGTATGCGGGTTACGGTATACACCGAAGAATTGGCGGTGCTGGATACCTTCGATCTTCATGCAGGGGAACTGGCTGTTTTTGCTTATGGTGGCCATGGCTATGAGATCCTCGAAGATGGTACCCAAGTAATTGAGAGCAAGAATGGGCCCTTTATCGATGTAAATACCGATAAAACGAAATTCTAATTCCATAGTATATAGGATGCATTGAGTCAAATAGGAAGACAGGATCCAAGTTTTTTATTAAATTGGAAAATTGCCCTGGCTAAGTCTTATTCTTGCTCAGTGTAAGTAGAAGCATTAATCCGTCCATTAAGGCTTACCCCCGTGCGGTACTCTAAGTATTCGATCGGCCTAGCTATGTCTGGATAGGCTATGTGTAATGTCTGGCTGATTTCCTTTAGTGGTGCATTGATCCTCAATTGCTCACTCTATAAAATATTGTCGCACTTGCCCATTGTCTTTAGTGGAGTTGAGTTCGATCCTATGAAAGCTGTTTGGCAGAGATTTCTATCCTTTTCTAGGTAGGACTTGACTGTGATAAATTCAGATACGGCTTTAAGGTGGCCAAGAGTAGTAATGGCTTTATGGATACACCAGATTAGAATTTTAGTATGACTAAACTTTAAAAGACTGATAGCGAGATATAGTATGGATTTCATTATGCAAATGCGCCCTCTTTTCGGTGAAGAAGAGAAAAGAGCGATAACCGATTATATGGACGAAGGCGGTTTTATTACCGAATTTAAGAGGACTGAAATATTTGAAAAAATGATAGCAGAGTATACCGGAGCAAAACATTGTGTTGTGGTGAACAATGGGACTGTTAGTTTAACTCTTTCCGCGCTTGCAGCGGGAGTCAAACAGGGCGATGAGGTAATCATCCCAAACTATACCATGGTGGCAACACCAAATTCGGTCAAAATGTTTGGGGCTACACCTGTTTTTGTAGATGTTGAGCCAGGCACACTCTGCCTTGATATTGAATTGGTGAGGAAGGCCATTACTTCCAAGACTAAAGCAATAATGCTAGTTTCTGCTAATGGACGATACCCTAAATCTGGGATTGCGGCATTTGAGTCATTGGCTAGCGAACATGGAATAATACTGTTGGAAGACGCAGCTCAGGGATTGGGGTCGTATTATCCAGATGGTAGGCATATCGGTCGAGCTGGACTTGTGGGGAGTTTTTCGTTCTCTGCTCCGAAAATTATCTCTACAGGCCAGGGAGGAGCATTAATAACTGACTGTGATGACACAGCATCTAAATTGCGCCGTTTGAAGGACTTTGGCCGGTCAGGTGGCGGTAATGATATCCATGAAACCATTGGATATAATTTTAAATTTACTGAATTACAAGCTTGTATTGGTATTGAGCAAATGAAAAAGCTTGGCGACAGAGTCGTCCGTAAAAAAGAAATATATAACTTGTATGCCGAATTATTAAAAGACGTGAATGAAATAACATTATTCGAAAATGATAATGACAATACCGCGCCTTGGTTTATCGATGCCACAGTAACTGATAGAGAAAATCTCCAATCACATCTTAAGGAAAAGAATATTGGAACCCGTGCAATGTATCCTCCTATCAACAAACAGAAAGCGTATGATTTGCCGGGAGATCATAAGGTTTCAGAGTTTATTGGTAATAGCGGGCTTTGGTTACCATCATCTGTTCAGTTAACCGATGAAGAAATCAGATATATATGCAGTACTATCCAAGTGTTTTATAAAACATAGCGGATTAGGTTTTGAAGTATTAATCGGTATAGATTTGACTCTATGTTCGTTACCAAAAAGAGAGTTCAGGTGGAACTATTTTTTTATAGCGATTATTAGTATTACGTCTTAGAAAAAGTTCGTAAATTATAATCACTGAATAGATGGAGAAAACCGTTTGGATAATATTGCTTTCGTTGTGACCTCATGTTTAAAGTACTCTGATTGCTGGCCTGTAATGATGCAGTCCATTAAAAAATATTGGCCTGCTATATATGATAGAACATATATTTTGACAGAGTCGGCGGGAGATTTTCACGATGATTATAAGTTTATTGTTCTTCCCGAAGATCGTGCTTGGAGCGATAACCTAATTTATCTGTGTGAACATTTAAAGGATAAGTACGATTACGTATTTTTGGCTATGGAAGATGGACCTCTCATATCCCCAATTGATAACAAACAAGTCAATGAGTATTTCTCGACATTTATGGAAATGAATGGGTCATTTCTCACCCTTCTGAATGACCCCTACCCTTCAGGAGAAACTGTTAACGGTTTAACTAAAATTAGTCTGGACTCTGCATATCGACCGACGACGACTTGTGCGTTATGGCGGTTATCAAAACTCCAAGATTTGCTTGTAAGTGGAGAATCCGCATGGGATTTTGAGAAGGTCGGTGCTAACAGAAGCAGAAATGATGATAATTACTATTCATTCAAGAAAACGCAGATAAAGGTGTTTCATTTAGTTATAAAGGGAAAACTCTTTAGAAATGTGAGAAGGGGCTTAGCTCAGTTTGATCTGATTTATGATGGAGATCGAGAAGAATTGGGTCGGTTTGAATCGCTTAAAATGAATGCATACACCTTGGTTCACAGGACAATTTTCAAATTAACACCTTACAAACTGCAAAAATATTTAGTGAGAAAATAAAATGTCTCGGTTGAAAAAGCTAGAGACCTTGTTTCTCCATTAATCAATTTCTCAAGTTCCCAGTGTTAGTTTCAGCTATGTGAGGCGAAGATGATTGGGAATGTGATTCTGTTATGGTCTGTGATTATTATTTTTAAGTGAATAAAATTATGAAAAAAATATTAACTGTCTTTGGTACAAGGCCAGAAGCAATTAAAATGGCTCCGCTAGTAAAGCTATTAGAAGCGAATGAAAGCTTCGACTGTAGGACCTGTGTAACTGCTCAGCATCGCGGTATGTTAGACCAAGTTTTGGGGTTATTTCAAATAACTCCAGATTATGATCTAGATCTCATGAAAGAAAATCAGACACTAAATTCGATTACAAGTTCTATTCTATTGGATCTAAAGTCTGTTCTAGAAGATTTCAAACCTAACCTGGTCTTGGTTCATGGCGATACTGCGACGACCTTTGCAGCGACATTAGCTGCTTTCTATGAAAAAATTCCTGTTGGGCATGTGGAGGCTGGGTTAAGAACTGGTAATCTGCATTCTCCATGGCCGGAAGAAGCTAACAGAAAGTTAACGAGTGTGCTTGCGGACCTTCACTTTGCTCCAACGCCGTTAGCTGAGAAAAATCTTATAGCAGAGGGTGTAAATCCTGAAAGTATAGTTGTTACCGGGAATACGGTAATAGATGCATTATTTTGGGTGAACCAAGAAATACTATCAAACGAATCATTTCTTGGTGACTTAGATACTGAGTTTAAGTTTCTTTCGCCCGACCGGAAAATGATCTTAGTTACAGGGCACCGCCGTGAGAGTTTTGGAGATGGGTTTGAAAGGATATGTCAGGCAATTAGCGAAATTGCCCAAAACCATCCTGAAATTGACATCGTTTATGCTGTGCATATGAACCCTAACGTTCAGGATCCTGTTAATAGGCACTTGGGAGGATATAGCAACATTTATCTAATCCCACCACAGGATTACTTGCCCTTTGTATTTTTAATGAAAAAATCATGGATTATTTTGACTGACTCAGGAGGTATTCAGGAAGAGGCCCCGTCTTTGGGTAAACCTGTATTAGTTATGCGTGAAACAACAGAAAGGCCCGAAGCTGTTGACGTAGGAACAGTGTCATTAGTAGGAACCGATGTTGATAAAATAACATCGCAAGTTGAATTACTACTGACAGATCAGAATTATTTTAAACGCGTAAGCAGTTTAGAGAATCCATACGGTGATGGTACTGCCTCAAAACGTATAGTTGAATTCATAGGAAGTGATTTGTGAAAACTGTATGTCATGTTATCAGCGGCTATTTCAGGAATGACGCCAGAGTTTTTAAGAGACAGTGCTTGTCCTTAAAGCAAGCTGGATATGAGGTATCAATACTAACGTGTGATGGAGAGCCTGATGAGCGGCTAGAAGGGGTAGACATCTTTGCATGTAAATATACCTGGTCACGAAAATTCACACTGCTCTTCGCAAAATATCAATTTTTAAAAAAGGCTTTGGAAATTGATGCTGACGTTTATCAACTGCACTCGCCCGAGCTGCTCCCCTTAGGCGTAAAGTTAAAGAAACTAGGTAAAAAGGTTGTTTATGATGCCCATGAAGATATGGGCGCCCATATCTTAGAGAAGGAATGGTTACCTAAACCCATAAGAAAAGTAGTTTCTTTAGTAGTTACTAAATACATGAATTTTGCTTACCGCAGAATAGATGAAATTATTAGCCCTCACTCTCATGTGGTTGAAAAAGTGATTGCTTCGTTCAGTAAAGGTGTGTTGGTAGCTAATTTTCCTTGGATAAAGCCACTAGACCAAGCTAAGGTTGTTCCAATCGAAGAGCGTGATTTGATTTTATGTTACGCAGGAACGGTTTATCCTTACAGTAACCAAGAAGCTACACTAACTGCTATCTCCTCCATGCCTGACAGCGTATACGAGGTGGCAGGACATATCGAAGATCGACACAAAAGTGCGTTACTTCAAATGCCAGGACATCATCAAATAAAATTCTATGACCGACTTAATCAAGTCGATTTAAGGAAGTTATTCTTGAGATCTTTGATTGGTATTGTGGTTTACGACTACAAGCTTAACTTGGGCTATAAATTGGGCTCATACGGCACAAATAAGCTTTTTGAGTACATGGAGGCAGGGCTACCGATTATATGCACTGACTATATTCTTTGGAAGGAAATAGTAGACGAATATAATTGTGGGATATATGTCCAGCCTGGTGATGTTGAGGCTTTGTCATCAGCTATATCGCTTATTAATAATGACAGGTCTCTTGCAACGCAGATGGGTATCAATTCACGCAGGGCTGCGGAAGAAAGATTCAATTGGGAAACTGAAAACAAAAAATATCTTTCGGTCTTCGAGTCACTCTAAGATGAGTGATCTTTACAAGAATATGCTGAGGTTAGCCTCTGGTTCGGCTCTCGCGCAGGTAATTCCTATTTTAGCATATCCTATTCTTACGAGGATATATGCCCCCGAAGCTTTTGGCACCTTTGCTACTATAATTTTATTTTCATCATTGATTGGGATTGTTGCAAGTGGTTCTTATGAGCATGCTATTTTAATCACTAAGTCCAAATTAGATGCTGCAAATTTGGTTGCTTTGACGTTGATCAGAAGCTTTGTGATTATCCTGTTTTCGTTTGTCATCTTGTTTTTCATTAGAGAGAATATAGCTGAATTATTTAATGATCCAGAGCTGTTGACTGCATTATATTATGTTCCCTTTTTAGCTATGGGAGGTATACTTTTTGCGTGCCACTCAGAGTGGCTGGTCAAATATAAAGGGTATGGCCTACTTTCTCGAAACAGAATTTTCCAAGGGCTATTTTTAGTTACCTCAAAGATACTATGCGGGATAAGTAACTTTTTTAATCAGGCACTCCTTGCAGGTGAAATGGCTGGTCGTTTGCTGACTTCAGTATTGTCGGTCTTCACAATTCTTTCGCTTGATTATAATGCATTTCGTGGTGTTTCTATTTCCGGGATAAAAAATGCTAGATCTAGATTTTCTAGATTTCCCAAGGTTATGGTATTTGATCAATTCTTCAATATTTTTGTTGGATCAGTTCACGTTTTATTTATTGGGGCGGCCTTTGGACCTCAAGAGTTGGGTTATGTAACTCTTCTGTTCTCTTCTTTGTACTTGCCGATTACCGTTATTAGTATGTCGATAAAGGATGTTTTTAGACAAAAAGCTAATATTGACTATGGTGATGTGGGTTCATGTAGGCCCCTATATCTAAGTCTCCTTAAAGTGATAAGCCTATCTGCGATCATTCCTTTTACTATAGGGTTCTTTTTAGCACCCTCGCTTTTCCCGCTCGTTTTCGGGGAAGAATGGGCCCGTGTTGGCAGCTATGCTCAAATCATGATTCCAATGTATTATTTTAATTTTGTTAGTATGTCTTTGGGTGGGGTCCTAATTTTTGCTGAAAAAATAAAGGCATCACTATATTGGCAAATCTTAAGTTTCGTTGCATCTGTTTTGGCTCTTTACATAGGCTGTTACGTGATTCATGATATTTTCGTATGTTTGGTTTTGTTAGCTGTAGCTAGAGCAATAGCATATATAGCCTATGGTGTGCTTTCGTATTATTTTGCGCTAGATCGCTCAAGAATCTAAATTTGATTTCGAGGGGAATATGTCAATTGTAGTAATAGATTATGGCTTGGGCAATGTAGGCTCAATATCGAATATGCTAAAGCATATATCCGCTCCGTATTCGGTGGAGTCTTCAAATGTGGAGGCATTCTTTGCCGCCGATGGATTAATACTTCCTGGTGTTGGAAGTTTTCAAGAGGCGATGTCGTTGCTGAATCGGTCGGGTTTGGCTGCGGTAATTAAAGAAGCTGTTTTGGAAAGGAAAATTCCACTATTGGGTATCTGCCTTGGTATGCAGCTCATGTGTAACCGTAGTGAAGAGGGAGACGTAGAGGGGCTAGGGCTTATAGATGCTGATGTTGTAAAATTTAGGTTTGATCAACCATCGATATTAAAAGTACCGCATATGGGGTGGTCATCCGTCAATGTACTTAAAGACAGTGATTTATCCGTGGGTCTTGACGATAACTCTCGGTTTTATTTTGTTCACTCTTATTTCGTCAAGTGTCATGACCCTGAGGATATTTTTATGTCTACCGAGCATGGTTCAGATTTTACATCTTCGTTTCTGCGCAATAATTTATTTGGGTGTCAGTTTCATCCGGAAAAAAGTCATAGATACGGTATCGAGTTATTTCGCAATTTTGTGAAATGGTGCTCCTGAGTGCGTCATAGAGTCATTCCGTTTTTAAGCCTTATATCTGGTGATCTAGTCAAAACGGTAAAGTTTAAATCGCCTAACTATATCGGTGATCCAATAAACGCTATTCGAATATTCAATGCTAAAGAAGTAGATGAATTAGTAATTCAAGATATACGAGCGACAATAAATAAAATGACGCCGAATTTTGAGTTAATCAGAGATATGGCGTCGGAGGCATTTATGCCCCTTGCCTACGGGGGGGGGATATCTTCCCTAGATGAGATCGAAAGATTATTCAAAAGCGGTGTAGAGAAAGTATCACTAAATTCAGCTGCCTTGATAAACCCGAAAATAGTTGAGATGGCTTCAAAGAACTTCGGTGCGCAGAGTGTAGTGGTTGCTCTTGACGTTAAGAAAAATATGTTCGGAGAGAACTATAGTGTATATCTAAAGTCGGGTAAAAGAAGATATCGTCTAAGTCTGGACGACGCGCTACGATTTTTCGAGGATCAGGGGGCTGGTGAGATAGTAATTAGTGCTATCAGTCATGATGGTGTCATGTCTGGGGTTGATTCGGACCTAATCGAGAGATGCTCGAAGATTCTCTCAGTTCCACTTGTTTATGTTGGTGGCGTAGGCTGTCGTCAGGATATCGAAAATTCTATGCAAGCAGGATCTTCGGGAACCGGAGTGGGTTCTATGTTTGTATATAAGGGGCCTAGAAAAGGTGTTCTTATTAGTTATTCTAATTTAATAGACCGATGAGTATTTTATTTTAAACTCTCAGGTAATGGCAATAGCCTTAAAAAGACAGGATATGTAACAATATGACAAGCTATAGGATTTGTGAACGTTGCGTTATGGACACCTCAGCTAAAGAAATAGTGTTTTATGATGACGGCAGATGTTCTTTTTGCAAGGATTTTGATGACAGAATTAGCCAGGAAATTCATAAAGATTTGCCCGATGATTTTTTGCATAAGTTTGCGGAAAAAGTAAAGAAGGCGGGGAAGAATAATGAATATGACTGTCTAATTGGAATTAGTGGAGGGGTCGATAGCTCTTACGTTGCGTATCTTACTAAGGAGCTAGGTCTAAGGCCTCTAGCCATTCATTTGGATAACGGCTGGAACTCTGAACTGTCGGTATCGAATATTGAAAAGTTATGCGATAAGTTAGATATTGACTTGGATACTACGGTACTTGATTGGAATGAATTTAAAGATATTCAACAAAGTTTTCTCAAATCGTCAATTTCTAATGTCGAGATTCCGACTGATCATGCGATATGGGCAGTGTTGGTAAAAACAGCTGCGAAACTTAATATTAAGTACATCATTAGTGGGAGTAACGCTGCTACTGAGTCGATCATGCCGGAGTCGTGGCTATATACGTCCAAAGATTCAAAGGTAATTAGATCTATACACAAAAAGTTTGGTAAGCGTAAAATGAAGAGCTATCCTTTCCTGACTATTTTCGATTATTTTGAGAAACTATTTGTAAGAGGTATTAAATGGGTCCCAATACTAAATTACATGGATTTTGATAAGGCAAAGGCAAAGGCGTTCTTGATAAGCGAATATGATTGGCGAGATTATGGTGGAAAGCACTATGAGTCTATTTTTACTAGATTTTTCCATTCATATTATCTAATGGAGAAATTCGGTTATGACCTTCGAAGGTCATACAGTTCGGCAGAAATCTGTTCGGGACAGTTGAGCAGAGATAAGGCTATTGAGGATCTAAATCTACCCTCTGCCGAGGCCGGCATGCTGGCGTCAGATCTGGAGTATGTTAAGAAAAAGCTTGGTTTTTCAGACCTTGATTTCGACTTGATTCTTAGAGCCGAAAATCGTTCATTCGATGACTATCCAAATAATTATAAGCTCTGGAGCGCACTTGCCAGATACGTTAGGTTCTTTAGAAAACGTATTACTGAAATCCATGATTAATTTTCTCTAAAGCTTTTGGTTTTCTGTGGATTCAAAAATATGGATGCAATTAAAAAAGAAAACGTGCAACTTTTTGGTTTAATATTACTTTATAAATATCTAGTTGATGTCACGTATATATTTACGGCAGAGCGATTTGCATACATGGGTTTATTGCACATCAATGAATCAGCGTATTCGGTATTATTATCATGGGGATTACTGTTAGGTTCGATTCCTTTGATTCTGAAGGCTTTTCGGGAAGACTCATTATCATCAAAAATTGTCGTAACTTTGTATTTAATTTCAGTTGTTCCGACAATCACTCTGATTGGCTTTAGGTCCGATTATAGTGCCGAATATGTAATATTAATTTGTATATATTGGATAATATTTTTAGGGTTAAGAAATTTTTTACCAAAAATAAGAGTGTCCTCAAGTAACCAAAGCTCCCATAGGTTCTTTTATTTAATAATTTCGGCATGCTCCTTAGTGGTTATATATGTGTCTGGGAGATATGCAGGGTTTCACCTGCAGACGGATCTTTGGAATGTATATGAAACTAGGGAGGCGGCTAGGGGATTTGCTTTAAGCCTTCCAGTTAGCTATCTGCTACTCCTTGCAGATAATATTTTACCATTTGCTGTTGTGTATCTGATTTATAGAAAACAATTCTTGCTCGCTACTGTATTGGCTATGGTGGTATTTCTTAATTTTTCGATAACCGCAACTAAGCAAATAATAGCTTTATTATTCTTAGGAGTGCTTGGTTATTTTTTCTATCGGTTTATTTCAAAGGCGAAATATTTATTGATTATGTTTTCCGTAGTCTTGGTTATGAGTATGGTCGAGCCTCTGATTACGGGTACAGCTTTTTTAAATTCAATGTTTCCTCATAGGGTTTTTTTTATACCTGCGGAAACTCACTACGCTTATTTTCGATTCTTTTCAGTCAATTCATACGATTTTTTCACTCAAGGCGCGTTAAGTCGATTCTTTACTTCTGATTATGATGTCGCTATTGCTTTTCTTATAGGTGATTTTGCGATTGGTGATATACACGCGAGAGCCAATAATGGGCTTTTTTCGGATGCGTATCAGAATTTGGGGCCTATTGGAGTATTGCTTATGCCGATCTTTACTGTTGTCTATTTGAAGGTTCTAGATGGTGTCTCGGCAGGTAAAAATAACAGATTGTTTTTTGTACTTATTTTATATGTTGGATTTGTTTTGTTAGGTATTCCGTTCACCACGGCTCTACTTTCTTCAGGGTTATTTGCGTTATTACTTGTCTTGTATTCTCTTCCTAGAGAGACCTGAAGATAGTTTGGTTCATAGAGAGATCTGTAAGAATTTCTAGTATTAATTATTTGTTCCGTCTAAATGGAGAAAAAAATGCTTCAAAAAAGAGTATGTGTAATAGGCTTAGGATATATCGGGCTGCCAACTGCAACTTTTATTGCTAACGCCGGTTATAAGGTAAGTGGTGTAGACATTAATGAAAGTGCTATTGAGGTTATTAATCGAGGTAACATTCATATAGTAGAGCCTGGTTTAGAGGCATTAGTGGCCAAGGCCGTTACTTCTGGAAATCTCGTTGCATATAGCCAAGTTCAGGAAGCTGATATATATATTATTTGTGTTCCGACTCCTTTTAAAGACACAACTGACTCTATTGAAGCTGACATGAGTTTTGTATTTCAAGCGGTTGATAATATATCCAGTAAGCTAAAGCAAGGTGACTTAATAATTCTGGAATCGACGTCTCCTGTAGGAACGTCCGATTCAATTGAGCATTATCTTGTTGGAAAAGGTTTTGATTCAGGCACTTTTGGCATCGGATATTGCCCTGAGCGTGTACTTCCTGGAAAAATAATTGAAGAATTCGTTAAAAATGATCGCATCATTGGGGGAAGTAGCGCCGCTATTTCAGAGTCGATATGTGAATTTTATAGAACGTTTACAGAGTGCACAATTCACCAGACAAACGCCAAAACTGCAGAGATGTGCAAACTTACTGAGAATAGCTTTCGTGACGTTAATATTGCGTTTGCTAATGAGCTTTCCATCCTGTGTGACCTCGACGGCATAGATGTATGGGAACTGATTAGGCTTGCTAATTACCATCCTAGAGTCAATGTGCTTCGTCCAGGAGCAGGTGTCGGCGGGCATTGTATTTCCGTAGACCCATGGTTCATTGTCGCCAAACACCCCAATACTGCAAGGCTCATTAAAGCGGCTAGAGAAGTCAATAATGCTAAGCCTCACTGGGTGGTAGAAAATATATTGTCCCATGCTAGATCTTTAGAAAAGACTCTTGGGAGGCCTCCGGTAATTGCTGTATATGGGTTAGCATTTAAACCTGATATTGATGATCTGCGTGAATCACCCGCACTTGAAGTGTGTAGAGTCTTAAATGATTCAAAGTTTAGAACTCTGGCAGTTGAACCAAATATCTCTGAACTTGACGAAATCGAGTTGGTTTCTTTTGATCAGGCTATAAAAAAGGCGGATGTACATGTAATTTTAGTGGCTCACAAGGAGTTTTCAGTTGAGCTAACTGCGAACACATTACGGTTGAGTAATGCACTCGATTATTGCGGTTGTTTCTGCAGTTAATGTTATACAGTCATCATTTTTATACTACTAGAAGCAAGGTTTAGCAATGAATGTTCTTATGTTGGTTCAAATATTTGAGACTCCTGAAGATAATGGATCGGATAGAAGCTATTTTTTTGCAAAGGAGTTGGTAAAAAAGGGTAATAAGGTCAAAGTCATTACCAGTAATATAGATTACAAAAAAGCTTCTAAGCGCTTTGAGACTAAAGGAGCTGTGTCAAAGCAATACTCTGGAGTTGATGTTTTGTATTCGCCAGTGTACTCAAATTTTCGGGGTAGTTATTTAAAGAGAGTTATCTTTTATCTCTCCTTTATTTTTTCATCTTTTATAGAGCTTCTGAAATCCTCAAAAACCGCAGATTTGATTTATGGGGTGTCGACGCCTCTTACGGTACCGTTTATCTGCGCTATCGTTGCAAAATTGCGAAAACTCCCATTTGTCTTTGAGGTTACTGATGTTTGGCCTGATGCAGCTGTTCACTCTGGAATTTTAAGGAATAAATTCGTTATTTTTATTGCGAAACAAATTGAATCATTTTGCTATAAAAATGCCACGCATATCATCTGTTTAACTGAGGGGATTCAGAGGAATATTAATGAAAAGGGCGTATGTCCTCAAAAAACAAGCCTTGTTACTAACGGAGTAGATCTAAACTTATTTCGAACTATAGAGAACGATGAGACAATAAATGCCAAATCGTCGTTGGGTCTAAATAATAAATTTGTAGCAATGTATCTTGGTGCTCATGGAAAATATAACGCACTGGACACAATAATAAAGTCAGCGATGAATTTGAAAGACGATAAGAAAATAATGTTTGTTTTTGTTGGCGACGGTGAGGAAAAGTCGAGTCTAGAAAGGATGGTTTTTGAGCAGAAGCTTGATAATGTACTATTTCTCGACTCTGTTAACAGAACTAAGGCGGTTGAAATACTATCCGTTGCCGATTGTTTTCTGCTCCCTAACCTAGCAGGTGATTTTTTTAAGGGAAATCTCCCAAATAAGTTGTTTGATTATCTTGCGAGCGCGAGGCCCATAATTGTGTCCGGCCATGTTGAGTCAGCGGTTCTTGTTGAAAAAATAAATGCTGGCTTTGTTTTAGATGCGGAAGCCCCGACTCAATTATCAAGTGCGATAAAAGCTGTTTCTGACATGTCGCCTGAAGAACGTGGCCTGCTTGGAGAAAATGGAAATATCTATGTCAGGTCTCACTATGATCGAAGGAAGCATGTTGATCAGGTTTCAGAGATATTTACTAATGCGCTTTCTGGTTTTTAGTTACGTTTTTTGGGTGCACTATGTTTGGGAAGTTTAGTTTCTATTTATTGGAAAGGGGAATACGGTAGTCATGAAAATAATAGTGACAGGTGGAGCTGGATTTATAGGTTCAGCGTTAGTAAGAAAGCTTATTGCGGAAACAAAACATGATGTTATAAACATTGATAGTCTGACCTATGCTGGCAACAAAGATTCGTTAATTGGTCTAGATGATAATTCCCGTTATTTCTTTGAGCATGTCGATATTAATGACCGAGTAAAATTGGGAAAGGTATTTGAATTACATGAGCCTGACGCCGTTATGCATCTTGCGGCAGAGAGTCATGTCGATAGGTCTATCAGCGCTCCTGGAGATTTCATGCAAACGAATATTATAGGAACGTATAATTTGCTTGAGATTTCTAGATCATACTTGAATGGTCTAAAAGACTTTGGAAAAAAAGAGTCATTTAGATTTCATCATATTTCGACTGATGAGGTATTTGGAGACTTAGGGCCCGATATGAGTCCGTTTACTGAAGAAAAAAACTACGATCCAAGCTCTCCATATTCGGCAAGTAAGGCGAGCTCAGATCACTTAGTGAGGGCTTGGCATCGGACCTTTAAGTTGCCCGTGTTGATCAGTAATTGCTCAAATAATTACGGTCCTTATCAATTTCCCGAGAAATTAATTCCTTTGACTATAACCAGAGCACTTAGGCAACAAAGTATCCCTGTTTATGGTGAAGGAGATCAAATAAGAGACTGGCTATATGTGGAAGATCATGTCGATGCTCTCTACAATATTTTGAACAATGGACTGGTGGGTAACACATACAATATTGGCGGTAACAATGAGATTAAGAATATTGATGTGGTTATGTTAATATGTGAAATTCTTGGAGAGCTTACTGCGCAGCCTAAAGAAAAGTATCTTAGTTTAATTACTTATGTTGAAGATAGGCCTGGGCATGATAAAAGATATGCGATCGATGCAAGCAAAATAAAAAAGGAGCTTGAATGGACTCCTTCTGAGAGCTTTGCGTCTGGCCTCAGAAAAACTATCGAGTGGTATTTAGCTAATCAGCATTGGAGTGATCGCGTTCTCGATGGCAGCTATGCAAGTAATATAGGGTTGAACAAAAAATGAAAGGAATAATCTTAGCCGGAGGAAGTGCAACTAGGCTGCATCCAATTACGACAAGTATATCGAAACAGCTGCTACCGATTTATGATAAACCGATGATCTATTATTCTTTGTCGGTATTAATGCTTGCAGATATAAGAGATATTCTTGTCATCACAACACCTCAACATTTGTCTCAATATCAAGACTTATTAGGTTCGGGTAGTGATTTTGGTATTCAGATATCCTATGTAATTCAAGAAAAGCCTAATGGGTTGGCTGAAGCGTTTATCTTAGGTGAAGATTTCATTGGAGATAGCAGTGTATGCCTAATTTTGGGAGACAATGTTTTTTATGGTCAAGGGCTTAGCGGGTTTCTACAGTCGGCAGCATCGAGAAGTCAAGGTGCCACAATATTCGGCTATCAGGTTAAGGATCCAGAAAGATTTGGGGTCGCTGAAATCAATAATGATAAAAAAGTAGTTTCTATAGAAGAAAAGCCGAATTTCCCAAAAAGTAATTTGGCGGTTACTGGACTCTATTTCTATGACAATGAAGTAGTTAGTATTGCAAAATCTATTAAACCCTCGGCAAGAGGGGAGTTGGAGATAACAAGTATAAATCAAGTCTATCTTGAAAAAGGGTTACTCCACCTAGAAACACTAGGGAGAGGTTTTGCCTGGTTGGATACGGGTACGTATGAATCTTTATTAGAGGCCTCTTGTTTTGTTGAAACTATTGAAAAAAGGCAAGGTTTCAAAATTGCATGTCTTGAAGAGATTGCATACAACAAAGGCTGGATTGAACGATCTGCGCTCATAGAGAAAGCGCAGGCGATGATTAAAAGCCCCTACGGTGCTTATTTGTTGTCTTTGCTAGAACTATCTAGGTGAGTTTATGATTTCTTCTAAAAGCGATGTCAAAAGCACGACGATCGGAGCGAATGCCAGGATATGGCAGTATGTTGTTATCCTCGAGAATGCAAAAATTGGTGCGGATGTTAATATTTGCTCCCATTGTTTTATAGAAAATGATGTTGTAATTGGCGATCGAGTGACAATTAAAAACGGTAACCAATTGTGGGATGGTCTGGTTGTAGAAGACGATGTTTTTATAGGACCGAATGTTACATTCACCAATGATAAATTTCCTAGAAGCAAAAAAAATGAGCATCATATGATGAAAACATTAGTTAAAAGGGGCGCTTCTATTGGAGGCGGGGCCGTTATTCTCCCTGGTATTGTAATTGGTGAGAACGCAATGATTGGGGCTGGCAGCGTAGTTACTTCAAATGTTAAAAATAATAGCTTAGTATTTGGAAACCCTGCTAAGCATATTAGAGATGTTGATTGTGGGTAAGGCGTCGAGTATTGACCAATGTTATCTTATAGATTTACCTAAATTTGATGATGCTAGAGGGTCACTTAGTTTTATAGAAGGATCCAGACATATCCCCTTTGATATCGCTAGGGTATATTATCTTTACGGAGTTCCAGAAGGCAACAAAAGAGGTGCTCATGCCCATAAGCAGTTATCTCAGCTAATTTTTGCGGTGTCAGGATGTGTCGACATTGTTTTAGATGATGGCCATAGGTCGAAAAGGGTAACGCTCACAAGACCTGACCAGGGTCTTTATGTATGCCCAATGATTTGGCGTGACCTAGAGGCTTTTTCAAAAAATACTGTATGTATGGTTCTAGCCTCGCATATCTACGATGCTGAAGACTATATTAATGATTACAAAGATTTTTCAACTCAAAAAGATAAAAGATAAAAGATGAAAGTACCATTTTTAGATTTAAAGGCCTCTTTTTCCGAAATACAGGATGATTTAGAGGACGCTATGCTAAACAGTGTTCGTTCAGGTCAATATATCGGGGGGGACAGTCTTGAATATTTACCTGATGATTTTAAGGCCTTTGTAGGTAGTGATCACTGCGTAGGGGTGGCGAACGGATTAGACGCTTTAGTATTGTCCTTAAAAGTTTTAGGCGTTGGGGCCGGTGATGAAGTGATTGTGCCCTCAAATACGTTCATAGCAACCTGGCTTGCAGTTACTCAGTGTGGCGCAATTCCGGTACCCGTCGAGCCGCACATTGATACTTATAATATAGATGCCAGTTTGATAGAAGCCAAAATTACAGATAGGACTAAAGCAATTATTCCTGTCCATCTGTATGGTCAGGCAGCTGACCTAGATGAGATTTTGATTCTGGCTAAAGAGTATAATTTGTACGTTGTTGAGGATGCAGCCCAGGCGCATGGGGCAAGCTACAATGGCCGCAAGATTGGCAGTCATGGTGACCTTGTAACTTGGAGCTTTTACCCAGGCAAAAATCTCGGGGCATTGGGGGATGGAGGCGCGATAACTACCAACAATAAAGACTTGGCTGCACGATTGAGAGTCTTTCGGAACTATGGATCACATGAGCGCTATGTTCATAGTGTTCTCGGCGCAAATAGTCGGCTAGATTCCCTTCAAGCTGCGATTTTGAGTGTAAAGTTAAAATATCTGAAAGATTGGAACGAAAGGCGATCTCGAATAGCTTCAATTTATAATGAGGAATTTAAAGATTTGCCTATTACCCTGCCATCAGTCCGAACTTATAATGACTCCGTTTGGCATTTATACTGTATTAGAAGCAAGAATAGGGATGAGATCCGCAATGGTCTCTCGTTGCTGGGAGTAGAAACGCTTATCCATTATCCAATACCCCCCCATTTACAAGATGCGTACCGCTTTTTAAATTTTGATAAGAATGCTTTTCCGTTAGCAGAGTCTATTGCATCGGAGCTAATTAGCATTCCAATTGGGCCATCCTTGAGCGACTTACAGGTCGATCATGTTGTTAAAAGTATGAAGAAACTGGTAAGTGGTGACATATAGTCATTATATTTTTTTAAGCACACACATGATTCTGCAGTGATTTCGAGAATGTTGGCTACTAATGGTACTCTTACTTGAATTACTCGCTTAGTAACATGAGACTCGGTATCGGATCAAAAGGTCCGAAATAATTGTAATTGGGATGCCATTCTACGTTGGGTTGGTAATAATTTTTTTCAGTTGGCACTACATGTAGCTTACTTCTTGTGCCATGTTTATATCAACTTAACTATTTTTGAATTAAAAAACGTGTATATGTTAAAGGAAAAATTCAGATAATGAGATTTGCAGAAGTATCATTACCTTCAAACCGCAAGTTTGGACTGTTCTTTACAGTAATATCATTAATGGCGGGCTGGCATTTTTTTGACCAACCCATGATTAGTTATACATTTTTTGCGATGGCTTTGTTTTTTCTCATGCTAACAGGTTTTAAGTCGGAGTTACTACTACCTCTTAATAGGGCCTGGATGAGACTGGTGTTTTTAATCGGTATTGTAGTAAGTCCGTTAGTACTTGGTTTTTTGTTCTATGGGATCTTTGCACCCGTAGCAATGCTTATGAGGTTATTTGGTCGGGACGAATTGAGGCTTAAGCTTAAATTACGTAAATCACACTGGAAGCAAAAAGAGTTACTGGTTCCGCAAGCAGAGTCCTTTAGGAATCAATTTTAAAAGGTAGTGACATATGGAATTGCTCAAAGAATTATTTGTATTTCTTCGCTTAAAGAAAAAGTTATTTCTTACGCCAATTATCGCTATCGTGTTAATTTTGGGTGGGTTATTGGTACTCGCTCAAGGGTCAGTAGTGGCACCGTTTATTTACACGCTGTTTTGATTAGTAAGGAAGACTAAATGTATATCTTAGGGATTTCAGCATTTTACCATGATAGCGCTGCATGTTTACTAAAGGATGGCGATATTGTTGCCGCGGTTCAAGAAGAGCGTTTTACAAGAAAAAAGCATGATGCAGGGTTCCCTTATCATTCGATTAAATATTGTTTAAAACAAGCGGGCATAGAACCGCATGAAATAGCTAATGTCGTATTTTATGAAAAACCCTTTGTTAAGTTTGAAAGATTACTTGAAACCTACTTGGCCTTTGCTCCGATAGGATTTAAAAGTTTTGTTGCCTCAATGCCAATTTGGGTTAAAGATAAGCTTTTTCAAAAGTCTATGCTGTGTAAGGAACTCATTAAAACGCTCGGCAGTTCCGTAGATTGGCGAGCACGCTTGCTATTTTCTGAGCATCACCTGTCACATGCAGCAAGTGCATTTTTCCCATCGCCTTTCGAGAGTGCCGCAGTACTTACTTTAGACGGCGTAGGCGAGTGGACAACAACGTCACTAGCGATAGGTAAAGGGCAAAAGCTGGATGTTATTAAGGAGATTCATTTCCCTCATTCTCTAGGTTTACTCTATTCCGCTTTTACTTATTATTCGGGGTTTAAAGTGAATTCTGGTGAGTACAAGTTGATGGGTTTAGCTCCCTATGGCGAGCCTATATATGCGGATTTGATTAAGGAAAAACTTATCCATATTGCAGCGGATGGCAGTTTTCAGCTTGATATGAGCTACTTTGATTACGCTACTGGCTTAACAATGACTACAAAGAAATTTGATGATTTGTTTGGGGGGCCGCCGCGTACGTCAGAGTCAGAGTTGACTCAGCGGGAAATGGACTTGGCTGCATCTGTGCAGAAGGTAACGGAAGACGTTGTAATTCAACTCGCAAAAAGCATTGCCAAAGAAACAGGAGAAACAAATTTATGCCTTGCTGGTGGAGTTGCTCTTAATTGTGTCGCCAATGGGAAGTTGTTGCGTGAAAAAATCTTTGAGAATGTTTGGATCCAACCAGCTGCTGGTGATGCTGGAGGGGCACTGGGGGCTGCTCTAGCTTGTTATCATCTGCATCATTTGAGAGATAGAATTGTTCCTAACCAAAGAGACGCGATGGATGGTTCATACCTAGGTCCTGAATTTTCTGACAAGGAAATAGAGGATGAGTTGATAGCATGCGGGGCAATATTCCAGAAACTTGATGACGACATATTGATTGAAGATGTTGCTATTGCACTGACAGACGAAAAGGCAGTTGGTTGGATGCAAGGACGGATGGAATTCGGGCCGCGTGCATTAGGGGGGCGGAGCATTATTGCGGACCCACGCTCTCCAGCTATGCAGCGCCAGCTTAATCTCAAGGTCAAATATCGAGAAAGTTTCCGTCCATTCGCGCCTAGTATTCTGAATGAGCAAATGGGTGAATGGTTTGAGCATTACACGACTAGCCCATATATGCTCTTTGTTGCAAACATTAAGGAAGAAAAACGAGTTGCGATGACAGTGATAGAAAAGAAACTGTTTGGTATCGAAAAGTTGAATGTCCTCCGGTCTTCTGTGCCAGCAGTTACACATGTTGACTACTCTGCTCGCATCCAATCTGTGCATAAAGACACCAATTCTCGCTATCACCAACTTATCTCTAAGTTCTTTCAAAAAACTGGCTGCCCAATGTTAATCAATACATCTTTTAATGTTCGGGGCGAGCCAATAGTTTGTTCTCCTACGGACGCGTTTAAATGCTTTATGGGTACTGAATTAGATATGCTAGTAGTTGGTAATTACCTACTTGTTAAGGAAGAGCAAAGACAAGAGCTAAAAGAAAACTATGAGGGATATTATGAACTTGATTAAGGCTTCTCTTATTATGGCAATATCGTCACTTGTCACGATTAAAGCTGCCGATGTACTGTTTAGTCAGTTGTCTTATGGTATTTCAGATGGTTTTGTTTCTTTGTCGCGTGAGCGTTCGATAGTACTTAGAGAATACAGTCCGAATCAAAAAGCAAATATATTTGCCGGACCTGACTACATACAGAGTACTAGTGCGCTAGAGTCACAAAAGGTGCTGCTCACTATCGATGAAAATGGATTCATTTCAACAGGGAATGAACGCGATGATTTCTCAGGTGATGATGTAATATCGATCCTGTTCGCAGGAGGTAGTACCACGGAAGCCCTTTATGTACCTGAACTTAGTCGTTTCCCTAGTGTTGTGGAGCGTCAGTTGTCGGAGCAATCGAATAGTCGGGTAAGAGCCTTTAATGCTGGAGTTTCAGGTAATCATTCAATGCATTCTGTGCTTAACCTGATTGGAAAAGGTATTGAATTAGAGCCCGATTATGCAGTTTTGATGCATAACATTAATGATTTAGCCGTCCTTACTAAAACCGGCTCATATTGGATAGCCCCGCATTCAAGGTCAATAATACAAACGGAGAATTTAGAGGGTGAATTTAATCTAATTGTCATAGTTCGCGCATTGAAAAACTATTTTCTACCACACCTCTATTCTTATTTAAAACCGAGGTTATTCCCATCCAGTGGCGCTGTTGCTGATGAATTTGAACAGATAGGCCTGTCATGGAAGGAAATTAATAGAACTGGAATTCAAGAACAGTTTAAAGATTCACTTGTTTCCTTCGTGTTGCTGTGTCGAGTTTGGGATATTGAACCAATTTTAATGACACAATTCAACCGCATCAATAAAGACGACCCTGCTTTTCAGTTTTGGTTTGAAAAAATAAAGGATAGGGGGCTCAAGGAAGATGAGTTCATATCTGAATATAATGGATTTAATGATATCATTCGCCAAGTCGCTTCAGAACACAATGTGCTACTTATCGATTTGGCCAAACTGGTTCCGTCAACTTCTACATATCTATATGATGTCGTTCATTTGACTGAAGAAGGAAGTAAGTTAGTTGGAGAGATATTTGTTGACGCTTTCTTGAAACGTTAGGTACTAGTGCAATAACAGTATTCGCGTGAGTCACTGTTCAGTTAAATATATTGATAGCCGTGAAAAATATCCGAATATCTCAATAAAAGAGGCCTCTCTAAGATACAACGTCAAATTTTTTTTCGATTGGTAAAGATGTTTTGAGTTTTGCTTTGCTCCATATTCACAGGTTCCTATTGCAATATGGCGTAGGCAATTTCGGCCTTAAATAGTGTAAACTTATTATTTAACGGTTATAGATATTTACTAGATACTTCATTTTTACATAACAAATATTTATGCGCAGTCAATTTGTGTTCTAGCCTTTCGTTGTTGCGCTGTTTGTTAGGTGATGTTCTTGTGGGGCTTGTAATATAGACATATCTGTTCCATTAATGATTAGGCTTTTTAAAGGACGTAAGACATGCAAACTAGTTTACTAAAAAGAATTTATTTGTCGCCGCTCGGAATCCCTATCACTCTATTACTTAGTTTGGTTGGACGCATATTTAAGCCATTTATGGTCTACGGATACTACGATAGGGGCTCTAAAAAGCTTCGAAAACTTACCCGTATCAGTTCTACTGCTTTACTAAGTGATAAGAAAAATATTTCTATTGGGGACAACTGTTGGATTTGGCATCACTCGATTCTTGATGGAAGTAATGGGATCACTATAGGTGATGGCGTACAGATTGGTGCCTGGGTTGGAATATTCACCCATAGTAGTCACGTGGCGATAAGGTTGCATGGTGAGAATTATCTTCGTTTGGCACAGGATAGCCGGATTGGTTATGTTAGAGCGCCCGTCAGTATTGGAGATTATACATTTATTGGAGCTGGAGCAAAGATATTGCCAGGGGTTACAATCGGTAAAGGCTGTGTGATCAGTGCTGGAGCTGTCGTGAATAAGGATATTCCTGATTACTCCATTGCCGTGGGAAATCCGGCTAAAGTGATGGGTTCCTCAATTGATCTGGATAGAAAGTTTTTAGAAATAGAAGGTATTAGAGATCAGTACTTTGATAAGGACGCTATTTAGAAACCTCGAGCTTAAATAAACTTTATATTGATCTAGCGATCGATTTAAACGAAAGGGGTAGTTTAGTAGAGAAATCAGTTGAACGTATAGCGGTAATTTTGAGGATGACGTTTGGTCCATGGTGTTCAGTATCGAAGCAAACTAATAGGATAGGCGACTATAACTCAGCTAGTAGCAAAGCAGATGGTCTTTTGAGGGGCTGGGAATCTTATAAATATAAGCTTTATTAATAGGTTAATGGGCCAGTACGGGAAAAATGACTATTCTGCTAGTAAAGCTGGTCTAATTGGGTTTGCTAAGTCACTTGCTCAAGAATTACCAGGTTATCGTGTTCGAGTGAATGCGGGCTAAACGCTCACTCCTACGGCTGAAAATTTACCTATTAAGGTTGTGGATCAACTTTGTAAAAACATTCCGATTAAACGACTTGCTTTACCTGTGGAAGTTGCTGAACAGTAACATTTCTAGCTAGTGGCATACCCTCATTAATTGGTGAAACGATCCCTCTAAATGATGGCCATTATATGCATTAATTAGAATTATAAGTTATTGCGTCGTGCATATAGTCTAGTTTGTTGTTTATGTAGTGATCAAGTATGTTAAAAACATCATTAAAATTATATATATTAGGGGAAGTATTAGATGTGGGATATACAGCTTTTTAAGTTAAATTTTGATCGTCTTGAAGTTGACGCCGTCTCTAAAGTCGTTGCTGGTGGATGGTTATCTATGGGAGAGGAAATCAGAAATTTCGAAACTCGCTTTGCTGATTTCCTGGGTGACGCGGTTTACTGCAACGCTGTGTCTAACGGTACCGCAGCTCTGCATATGGCACTCTTAGCCTTAGATGTGGGGAAAGGAGATGAAGTAATTATTCCCTCCTTAACGTTTGTTGCCGACGTGAATGTAGTGAACCTTGTGGGTGGGACGCCTAAGTTAGCAGATGCTTCCTCGTTACATGATTGGAATATGTCTCTAGAGTCAGTAGAGCAGCAGATTACTGAAAAAACTAAAGCGGTAATTGTAGTTCATTATGCGGGGTATCCCTGCCGCGATATCGTGGCGATCAGCCAACTATGCCGAGATAAGGGTATAGGTTTAATTGAAGACGTTGCGCATGCGCCTGGCGCAACAGTTGATGGCAAGGTATGCGGTACATTTGGTGATTTGGGTTGTTTTTCTTTCTTTAGCAACAAAAATCTATCGATTGGTGAGGGAGGGATGGTGTCTACATTGGACGTTGAGTTAAATAAGAAGCTCGGTTATTTGCGTTCGCACGGTATGACTACTCTCACATTGGACAGGCATAAAGGTCGAGCAATTACCTATGACGTCGCGCAACCAGGCCTAAATTATAGAATGGATGAAATGCGAGCCGCGATTGGCTCTGTGCAACTTGATAAATTGCCGGCCGGTAATGTCAGGCGAGGAGAGCTTACTAATCGGTATCGAAGTAATCTCCAGGGCTCTCCAGTTACAATGCCGTTCGAAAATCAGGCGTCAAACTTGACGTCTGTGTATCACATCTTGCCAATATTACTCCCTGAGAAAACAGATCGGGTAGCCGTTATTGGTGCTTTAAAAGAAAAGAGAATTCAGTCGAGCATACACTATCCACCCTTTTGGGATTTTACTGCCTATAAAGGACAGTTTTCTCCAAATGATTCACCTGTTACGGCAGATATTTGCGGTCGACAGCTCACGCTTCCGCTATTCCCCACCATGACCGAAGCTGAGGTTGATCAGGTATGCAACGCACTTTTGGAGGCGTTAGCATGAGTGATGAAGCTGGGGTTTTAGACCTTATTGGCCGCAAATCAACGCTTTTTGGTTATGATGTTGATGGCCTCTCTGATGAGTTATGGTCATTGGTGAGCAGTAGTCGTTTTCTAGTAATTGGCGGTGCCGGTTCTATCGGGCAAGCAGTGACCAAAGAGATTTTTAAGCGAAGTCCCAAAGTACTTCATGTTGTTGATATTAGTGAAAATAATATGGTTGAATTGGTGCGAGATATTCGTAGCACCCTTGGCTATATTGATGGTGAATTTAGAACATTTGCGGTTGATTGTGGTAGTCCTGAATTTGAAGCTCTTATCTCCTCAGAAGGGCCGTATGATTATGTTTTTAACCTATCGGCATTGAAACATGTCAGAAGTGAGAAAGACCCATATACATTAATGCGGATGTTGAGCGTAAATATCTTTAATACTATTAAAACCTTTAGGCTGGCTCGAGATAATGGGGCTAAGAAGTATTTTTGTGTATCAACAGACAAAGCGGCAAATCCAGTAAATATGATGGGTGCCAGCAAGCGCATTATGGAAATGTTCTTAATGCGAGAGAGTGAAACCATGCCTATTTCAATGGCACGTTTCGCAAATGTGGCGTTCTCGGACGGTTCTTTACTACATGGTTTCAACCAACGTTTTAGCAAGCGCCAGCCATTTACCGCGCCTAATGATGTGCGTCGGTACTTTGTAACACCACAAGAATCTGGCGAGTTATGTCTTATGTCCGGATTGCTTGGGGAAAATAGAGAGATATTCTTCCCTAAATTGAGTGAACACCTTCATCTAATCACATTTTCTGATATCGCAGAGCGTTATATACGCCAAATGGGCTACGAGCCATATCGTTGCGCTAGTGAAGAGGAAGCTCGTGATCGTACTGCCGAGTTGATCGCTAAGAAACAGTGGCCTTGTTACTTTTTTAGCAGTGATACTACTGGCGAAAAGGATTTCGAGGAATTCTTCACCGATAAAGAAGACCTCGATATGAGTCGGTTCGATGGAGTGGGCGCTATAAAAAATAAACCTATTTACGATAGTCAAAAATTAGATGATTTTTCTTCGGGTATTCAAGCTCTGAGAGAAAAGGGTAGCTGGGATAAACAGGCTATCTTAGACTTTTTTTTTGACTTATTACCCGATTTTGCCCATAAAGAGACCGGCAAATATCTTGATCAGAGGATGTAATGTTGATTCGATTTTTCGATGTAGTACTTTCAGGCCTAGCACTCATTGTACTTTCACCTTTGCTTATTCCCATCGTGTTGTTTCTGAAATTTTCTGGTGAGGGTGAGGTCTTTTTCCTTCAAGAGCGCGTTGGCAAAAATAGGGAACTGTTTAAGCTCTTTAAATTTGCAACTATGCTGAAGGATAGTCCGAGTATTGGAACTGGTACCGTTACGATGAAAAACGATCCTAGGGTTTTACCGGCGGGTAAGTTTTTGAGGAAATCAAAGATTAACGAACTGCCCCAGTTGCTCAATGTATTTATTGGACATATGAGTTTGATCGGTCCAAGACCACAGGCGCCAAGATGTTTTGAAGCTTTCCCCGTTGAATCACAGGATGTTATTGTACAGGTTAAACCTGGTCTTTCTGGCATTGGGCCGATAGTGTTTCGTGGTGAAGAGGATATTCTTCACGGTCATAGTGGTACGCTAGATTTTTATGACAATGTGATTGGACCATACAAAGGAGACGTGGAAGCTTGGTATGTGGGAAAACAAGGTCTCATTGCCTACTTTTCCTTAATAATGCTTACTGTTTGGGTTGTTGTGTTCCCCAAGTCAGATTTGGTTTGGAGGTTATTTAAAGATTTGCCTTCTCCTCCTGATATCTTAAAGAAAGACTTAAACTTCCCTGGTTAGCGCTCAAAATATCTAAATACTCCAGGTTCTGAGATATGTCTTGGCGGTACAGTCAGTCTGCCAACCTCCTCTAATAATTCCTTTCAAGCGGCTCTCCCTGTTCTAGCAGGTTAAGAGCTGCTCCTACCCTAATTGAGTGACACTGAGTTGCTTAAACTTTTATTCCATCTGTTAATTCTGTTTGCATTGTCTTTAAAATAGTACTGATACTCACAGCGTTGAGGTTACTGCCTGTGTGTCCATGTCGATTTATAGACTTCAGAACATGCCTAGCGATTCATACCTTGCTGTCCTTAATCTCATCAAGCCCAAATTTGCTGAGGCGACTACAAAGGCCAAAGTAGCCTATGGTGAGGTAATCTTAAAAGATCTGTCCAAGGTGATTGATATGTTAGGCGAGGCAAATGGCTTATTTGAGCGTTGCATAAAGGCCATGGATGTTTCAGTCCCTCGGGCACGCCTTTGGCAGAATATCGGGTAGGTGAAAAGCTATATAGCTAATGGAATCCCTATTTGATGATAAGGCCCCTTATCAGTTATTAAATACCCATACTTATTTAAACGCCCCCCCCTCCGATCTTACACTTCTCATTTACTCAAAAAAACTACGAATTTTGAACTATAGTATTTGCTATGGGTACTCTTTTATATGCATTTGCGTATTAGTAGTAGATCGGCTGATCTGCCAGTTTTGTGGGTTATTGAATGAGTGTGTTATGAAAATTATGGTTACTGGCGGGGCTGGTTTTATTGGTAGCGCTGTAATACGGCATATATTAGCTAATACCAATTTCTCGGTCGTTAACGTAGATAAGTTGACCTATGCAGGGAATTTGGAATCTTTGCCGGGCGTTGAACTAAACCCTCGTTACCGTCTTGAGCAGGTTGATATCTGTGATCGGGCAGCCCTTCAGAAAATATTCACTACTCACAAGCC
>Ga0209304_1000268_pt1 | contig 37943 bp, 30 predicted proteins | sample COGITO_mtgs_1004_4_FD_184789 | JGI IMG/M metagenome (GOLD analysis project Ga0209304, IMG submission 184789) | Pelagic marine microbial communities from North Sea - COGITO_mtgs_100423 (SPAdes) (version 2) | ecosystem: Environmental > Aquatic > Marine > Epipelagic ...
CCCCCCCGCCCCATCGCCCCCCCCCTCACAGCACTCAAACCTTCGTCGTCGCACCTGACTGATTGACACCCCCTTTCCAATCAGACAAGCGACCGCGCGTCTATCAATTGAATCTCAATTCTTTTCTTATATCTTCTGTTTGTACCGCGAAACCGAAGAACGAATGGGGTAAGGGTCCACTTGCATGCGTCAACAGTTTTGCCTTTGTTTGTGACATAGAATGGGTGTGTGCTTCATGCCACCAGGCACGCGTTGCGAGTAAGTGTATCAGTAGATGTTTAAGACACAGCCTGTTTCCCCAACTGCAGAGAAAACCTGCCGTTTGATGAACCGTCTGGTTGTGATTGCTATCGATGCGGGATCTCTTCGGCCAGCGACGCCGACAACGAAAACCGCGGTCGAGACGTCTCTCGCTGTACAGTCTGCACTGCCGGGAATGCTTACGATCTTCGTTCGCGTATGGAAGGCATTGCCTCTGACACCATTGTTGGCGTTCAAAACTGCCTGGAAGAAGAAGAAAAATCATCGAATGAGGGGGACGAAGATGACCTGTTCAATTCCGACAGCGAGGACGGGAGTGACGAATTCGACAGCGAGGACGACGAAGCTACGTTCCTATCCATTCAGAATAATAGCGAAATAGAGAGAGGTTCTGTCGTGGCGATTGGCGAGAAGCTTCAGTGTATCCCAAATGAGGTCGTGCACCGCTTTGTTTCTTCCGACTTTGGGAAGGCAGCTTCTGATGGCCACCGGGGATGGAATGGAATGCAAGATGAGTGCAGCAAGACGAAAGATTGGCAGAAACATGCGAGTACCCTCGATAGATCGTGGTCGATCGGAACGCGGCACGAATCCGCTGCTGCCGGTGTCGGATTTGGCGGGGCAGGCGGCGGGACAGGCGGCGCACCCCGCGTCGAGGTCGCATCTGAGACGGGCCATGGCATCCACGCAGTGTTAAAGATGAGATTGCCCGGGCACGTAGGAGGCGATGCGCCGGTCGGAGTGGATGACAGGCAGCTGATCAGACTTCGATTTGCTTCCAACCCTGATGCGTCAGCGCGCACGGCAGATGCGTTCGTGGAGGCTATGACAGCGCAGTTGCGCGGGACTCTGTACGAGAAAACCCACCTGAGTGGCGACGTCAGGGACATGGTGGTGGGAATGGAAATACACAGGGGTTCGTTCCTCTCAAACCCGACGTTTGTGTACGTTTCCGGTTCACGTTCCTCCAACGCAAACAGCAAGTGGGAAACGCACCTTCGTAATCTCCTGGAGTGTGAGGCTGCCCAGACAGATGTGCGTAAACGCGAGGCGATCGCGCGCGCATTGGCCGGCGTGGAGAATGCCAGAGGACTTCCAAACTGCCTGCGCCTCGGCGTGGGCGCAAAGTTGTACACGTCTGCCCATACTGGCGAATCGTGGCTTGTTCCTTCGCTGCAGGAGGGCAAACAGAGCCAGCTTGCGGGAAACTGCGTCGACGTCGCGACGCGCGAGCTTGATTCGTGTCTGGAATGTGTCTCCGAGGCGGTGTCGCGCTTCGAGACTGGCCCGCGTCTGCAGGGGGCAATTGTCGCTGGAGCATCTACGCTTCCGTTGCTGGTGGCCGTGCAAGCAGCGGAGTGGGCTGCCGAGCGCCTCTTGGTGCTCGCGAACGTGGTCGCCCGATACATGGTCAGCTCGAAGGCGAACTTGAACTCGGGAAAGGCCACGCACGAGACGAGATTTGATCGGTCCAGTGCGCAACACGAAGCAAACAAGAACAAAACCGGTCCACTGAGGTGGCTGCAGATGCCGGACAGCGATGGAGTTGAGGAGTTACAGGGCGGCGCTCCCGGTCTCTGTTGCGTTGACAGCATTGGATTTTCTCGCCTGGGCCCCGCGAGCGTGGAGGGCGGAAATGGCGGCTTCGGGAAGTCGATGGCTGCAAAATGCTACCTGCGCAAGCTGTCGAGCGTGGACGATTGGAACCCCGACATTCGGAAACCATCCGTTAGGTCCCGCGCTTCCGCGAATATGGCCTTTGCGGTCAGGACGGACTGTCTGTCGCTCCACCATTCCGGAAATCGCTTTCGTGAAACGCTCGGAACGTACGCACGGGTGTCCATCGAGACGCCGAGCCAATTGGACCCCCTGAAGCGCGGTCAGGTAGCGCTCTTCGCCGCGTTGCGCGACTGCAAACGCGACGTGACAGAGTTCGCGTTGCCTCTGGCAGAGCACGCCCGCGACATCGCATCGAAGGCCGAACGCTTGAAGGGGACGATCGTCAGCCTCGTATTTGACCCAATGTGCGCTGCCCGCACTCCGCACGAGGTCCAGTGTGCACCTGCAGCGGAGAGCAAATTTCCCGAGCAGTTCTTGCCGTGGCTTTCTCTCGATGGAAACGAAGGGGACGCGCCGCACTTGGGTGATTGCATGGAGCACCACTTGGCGATCGGAGCCATCGAGTTGGCCGCAGTGCGCAAGATCTTTTCGGCGCAGGAGGGGGTCTCGAGCGCATTGACCAGCGTGTTATCGCGGGTCGCGTCTGCGTCTCTGGCTTACCTGCAGCCGACTGCTCCGACTCCCAGCGTGCGGCTTGCTGTTGGCGCGAGCGCGTCACGCACTCTCGAAATGTTATGCCACGCGAGGGTCATAGGCGGCGGCAAAAGGGCGTCTACGTCTGTGCGAATGTCCGATGTAGCCAACCGTGCATTTTGCCTGGTTGCTGCGCAGGGCGATTATCGATCCGGCGAACACGGCGATGGTGCTTTCGCATACCTCGGAAAGTCCTGGCTGAGGATGGACCCGCAGCGACAGCCGCTGTCGGAGTTCATGGTCGAAACCGCCAGGTGGCTCGCTGTCCAAGCCGTCGCCCACCAATATACCTGGGTAAAGGAGACAGCCCACGCCGCAGTCGCGCGTGTGGCTCGCAGGGTGAACGCAGAGAGAATATACAGTGCCTCGGAGCTGATCGAGAACTTCAAAGCTGGATTCGGGAAAGAACCCGAAGTATACGCCGTGTCCCCTCGGGACGACGCCCGAGCGCAGATGGTCCTAGATTGCCGCTTGCGCGCGGTGGTTTCCAAGCTCGCGGCCGAATCGTCCACCGGCGTTTGCGACAAGGCCACGCGAGCGCGCGCTCTCGCGTCGTACGAAGAACTCAGGAATTTGGCTGCCGGACAGTCTCTGAGGGTACTTTTGCAGATCGAGGGGCTGTTGCTGGAGAAAGCGCCTCCGGAAGGCCGACGCTTGAGTCACCGAAAAGCGAAACTACTGCGCATGCACCGCACGCTCGAGGAGACTGTCGAAAGGGCAGCCTCCACCGCGGAAGACAGCTTCCTCCTTGAGGCTCTGTGCAGACTCGGTCTGCTACTCCTGATTGGATGTGACCACCAGGTGCAGAAGACGAAGAAGATTGCGCATCGAGTGGACTATTCCCGCCGTGCAACCAGCGCAGATGCCGAACACAGGAAATTCAGGAAACGCATCCTCGACCACGACCATCACACCGGTAACTACGGCAGCCAGATCGCGACCGCGGACCGTGCATATGCCGAGTCTCTGCTGGATGCTCGCAGTTGCTGCGCTCGCCTGAATTCCCGCCAGGGGGGCCAGCAGAAGGCGTCTGCGAGTTGGACGGCGCCCGATTGGGTATTCACGAGCATGGGCGCTCACACGCTGGAATACTGCCAGCACGGCAGAGATCGCTGCTTCTTCGACGCGGTCGAAAACAGGATGGTGAATCAGCACGTCGCGGAAGAGGTGAGAGAGCTCTGTCGCATCGTGTCTGCTCATTTTGGAGTGCCGCCCCAGAACCCGGTGGCTGAGCGTGGCGCGCAGGATGTGCTGCGCTCTTCTGTGGCGCAGAACATAGAGGAGAATTTCAGGAATAAGCACGCGGAGAGGAAACAGGGACTGACGTTGGAGTTGGTCGCGAAGCAACAGCGGCTCCGCAATGCCTCTCGGCTAGGCAACGAAGCTGCGCCCGAAATGATCGCCGCCATCTCCAACATCGAGGCACAGTTGGCAGCGATGAATCGCGAAGCAGCTACCCGGATCCAGAACCGGTGGGTTGCTCGCCAGAATTTGATTTCACGGTCCATGCGATCGCCGCGGTCGATTTCAGACTTCACCGACCTGACTGAGCTTTCGTCGCGCGCGCTCGCGGCGCCGTACCAACGGCTGGCCATCGCTCTCGCTGCCTGCATCGGCGACGGCGGCGTTTCGACAGACGGGAATTTGCCTCGCGTGGTCTGCCGGCCGGTTATTTTTGTGCGAACGCGTGCGGCGGGCCTCCTCGCTCGAAGCATGGACGGGCTTGGCGACCAAAAACTCCCGGTGCAGGACTACGTCGAGGGCGCCGCGGGGTGCGGCAGCGCTCTCGTTGCAATATCGCAGATCGCGAATGTGCCGGTCCTGCGCTGGTTGGACTTTCGCACGATGCTCATGACGAACCCAGCCGCGTTCGCACAACTGGGCAGCGAGATCCGCAAGTTCGACCACGATATGCAGCGCGTTGTCCGGATGCGTGCGGCGTTGTTTTTGGCCACGGCTGACATGCAGGACCACCACGACGCCCCGCCGCCGGCCGTCGTTGCCGAAGATCTTCGGTACGGGCTGGACGGGGACACGCTGAGCAATGCGCTGCAGATGAGCGCGGTCGACCGGGCCGAGTTCGTGGCAAACAGCGAGTTGCAGACGCTCGACCCCGTGGGCCGAATGAAAGCCGCCGCTCCGCAGCTTTTGGCGGTGTCCATGTCTCCAAGGATCTCGGCGAATGGACTCCAGAAGCTCGCTGCGGACGCCGCGCCGGCCGCCGGACCCGCGCCGCCCGGGCCGCTCGCGGGTGTGGCCGACGGATTGTACATGGAACCCGCAGAGGGGCACGCGCTGTGGGGACGGGCATACGCCCCTCCGCTCTTGAGCCGGCGTTGTGCGAATAGCCACGTCGAACGCGCGTCCAAGGTGGCGCAGTGCCATCCGTGGAATTACAACTGAGAGGATGAGCCGCAGCAGCCTCGCATAGAGCTCGTGGATAGCTCCAACGCCTCCCCCTCCTCCCCAACCTGTGCTCCTCCTCAACATGTTCTCCTCCTCACCCCACCTAACCCAAACCTCAACATGTAACCGAACCTCAACATGTAACCGAACCTCAACATGAGGTAGAACCTAGAACCTGTGCTCCTCGATGAGGAGGTTGTGGATAGTCTAAAGTGCGGTAGAGCGCCAGTACACGAGGTTCCATCCGGACGTGAACTGCTGCGCGCATGCGTAACGAACATAAGCACCGAGCTCTGCGTGAGTGCAAACAGCGCTATTTGTCGTGCAAGTGTGTTCCTAGAGATAGAAAGAGCCAATTCATTAACAACATGAGTCGCCGCTACGAGTACATCACCGGTCCCAGCGACACGGATAACTACAACAGGAGCCAAAGCGGATATAAGCCTGTCTCTAGGATTGGAGAAATCGTGATGAACGCGGTCGTGGACCCCCGACAGCACCCTACCACCGGTTCGCCGGGCGAGAGTGTCGAGTTCTACAGATGGGCCTCGGTTCTCCCCGGCATTGTCACGGTGAACAAGAAAAACACGAACGAGCGCGTGGGGCACGACCCGACCGACGAGACCTGTGTGCGCTGCATCGCCAGCTGCAACGCCCTCGACGATACGAAACATGATGAATACTACTTCACGGGAATCGCTCGCAGTAAATCGATCAGGAGCATCGAAGAATCCTCCGTCGGCCCGTCCGTGGACGAGTTCTTCACGGTCGCCATTGGCGGGCTCATCACGGTGCTAAACAACGGCTCCAAACCCATCAAGGCGGGTAGCTTGGTGGAGTGGAGCTTCGGTGCTCTCCAGGCGGCACAACACGCTCAATCGAGGCACGCCAGAAGGATCAAAGTGGAAGAGCTAGCTACGGGAGCCGCTAATCAGGACCGGGTGATAGGCCGTGCGATGAATTATGCGAGCCAAGGGCAGAATTTCGATCTGCTGATCCGCCAGTAGACGAGATTTTCTCCCAAACGGGACTGTCGCATTCATGTTGACCCCCTCCGCCGAGTACTCGCTCACTCGTTCGCAAATGGCCATTCTATTCTCCGGCGAATGCCGGACTGCGCTCGGAGACACCGACGCCGCGTGCTCGTCCGTCACCTACGAGTGCCTGCTGCGAAGCGGGGTCGGCGTTGTGCGGCTCGAGGCGGCGGGTCTCGGTCCGTTGTTTCTCTACCAACGCGGCGCGCGCTTTGCAGAAGACCTGCTCGCGTTCGGGTACTCTTCGGTACATCTGGCCGCGAGCGACCGCGTGTGCAACGAGGCCCTCATCGCGTACGGGAACGCGTCCGTGCGCGCGGCATTCGTCAAGTGCGCGAGGGACGCAGTCAACTTGTCCGGGACGCCGGCGCTCACACGCATTGGGTTGCGATCGCAAGACCTGGTGCGGGCTTGCAAAGACTCTCCGGACATGGCGATCGCCGTTCTGCTGCAGATGCCAAAAGATCGAGCTTTCGTAGGACTGAGCGTCACCGATCTCATGCAAACTGGAATTAAGGCAGCGGACCTGGTGAAGCACGGGTTTAGAAGTAGCACTCTCTCTCTTCAAATGGGAATTAGGGCTCCAGACCTATGCCGAATGGGCTTCTCCCACCCTGCAATATTAATATCGTAGCAACAAGTACACACCTTTTTATCCACTCGATTTTTTTATCAAGCTCGCATAGTGAGGGCCCCCGGATCGTAGAAAAGACCGGCGCTAGCAATCGCGCGTGGACCCCCGGTGCGGGACACGGACGCTCGCATTCGGCGCAAATGGGCTCTTACATGGGATGCGACACTCCGCCCGGCTTCTTCGCTCTGCGTCTTTCGTGCAGAACGACGCCCGTCTCCATGGATATGTCAGCCGCCATCCCCAGCGGGGACGCGTGGAAGATCCTAGCCCCGGCCGCGCGCTCCGTCGCCGCCCGTCTGCGAGACGACCACAACATACAGCGCACCGTGGCCGTTCTCGTGGCTACCCCCGACGGCACCGTGCACGTCGACGTCTGCTCCGTGTGCGAAGCGACGGCACTCCGCGATCGAGCGGCCTTGAGGGCGGAAATCTTGAACGGACTCACGACAAGGGGCCCCTTCCGTCGAGAGGTCGCCGTGTACGCCCTGGAGCGCGGCGTCGACGACGTGCGGCACGGCGGCGCCGGAATGCTAAGAGACAAGCGTTCGCGGGACCGGTTGCTATCCCGCGCGCCCTCGGAGCTGGAGCGACAGGTAGGGCGGAACGTCAGGGCGTGCGTGACGGGGCGCGAGGCAGCGCAGGTCCTCTTGAGCGAAGCTTCCAAGAAGGACATGGTCCCGCAAGTGGAAGAACAACTCTGCTGCGCGGTGTGGGAGCGCTTGCTCGAGGTGGACACCGTGGCGCCCGTGCCGGCGGTCGCTGCCAGGGTCCTCGGCAAAAGAGAACTCAAACACCCCGCCGCTCCCCCTCTGGACGGAATTCGAGGGATCCAGAACCCGGAGCGGCTGGCCGAGGCACTCAGCGCGCCGGACAGGACGGCCCCCCACGCCGCGACTCTGCAGCAGCGAGTGGAGATGGCGGTCGGCGCGGAGGTGGCACGTTGGCCGACGGAGCTGAGTGTTGCGGCCACGGCCCCTCGCTTGGGCTACCTACACTCCACGTACAGCAGCGGCGCGGGCAGAACTTGCCTTTATGACTTCTGTCTTCAGCAAGGGTGTCCAGTAGACCTGATGACCGAGTGGCTATGCGATCGCCAGTGCCTGAGCAAGGACGCGCTCTCGGAGCTGCGGGCGTATGCCGCGCGTCTGCTGAGGGGGGGCATGATGAGCGATTGTCCTTCGAACAAAGTACAAGTCGTCGGGCTGCGCAGCCAGAAGACGACGATGCGGATCCACGCGTGCTGCACGCAGCTGCAGCACGACAGGGCCTGTCAGGCGATAGACGCCGCGCGAGGCAGCGCGCCGGACGGGGGGGGGAAGGCGCCAGGCGCCCGGAGCGCGCGGATCGACGCGTCTTGCGAAGCGTACTACAAAACGATGTTTCCGTGGAATGCAATCGCGTCGCTGCTGCACAGGGCCGCCTCGCCGGTGCAGCTGCGAGAGATTTCGGCCGACCAGCGCATGTGGCGATGCCGGCCCATCTTGGAACCGCTGCGGGCGCAAGTGAGCGCGGGCAGGTACACCAGCGTGCACGTTGGGGCGGCTTACGACCGCTGCACCCAGCAGCCGTGTACCGGGGAGGGTGTCGTTTTGAGAACGGAGATGGTACTCGAGATGGACGACGTGCCCCGCGAAGTCTCGGACCTGCGCAGGTGGGAGTGGCTGCGAGGAGCGTGCGCCGTGGCCCTGGTGGTGCTACGGGAGTGGTTCGACGCGCAGCACATCCTAATGTTCGCCAGCGGAAACCGAGGCCCCCACATCTGGCTCCTGGACGAAGCCGTTTTACGACAGACGACCGCGACCAGGGTCATCTGGCTACGCAGAATGCAGGAGCCGTGGAACGAACCCGGCTGGGCTTCCCTGCGCAAAGAACACCTGCTTCCGTTCGCGACGGCTTTCTTCGGCGCCGGCGAGTCGAGCCAGTTCTCCGAAGCGGCCTTGGAGTCGATGCTTCCGCAGCGACTGGCAGCGCTCTGCTTTCCGAGCTTCGACCCCGCTGTCGCGCTGCAGCCGTCGCACCTGCACCGCTTGCCCTTCAGCGTCAACGAGAAATCTATGAGGATCGCGCTGCCCTTCGCCACCCCGGCGGACATGCCCGAAAGCCAGGCGGACATGCCGCTGGTGGGAGACGCCGGATGCAGCGCTTTTCGGCGCGCAGTGCGTGTGGTGCAGGCAGTCGTCAACTCCCTCGAGGGACGCGGCACCTCGGACCCGCTCGATGCGCTGGCGCCTGTGCTTTCCGCGCCCTGGGCGACGAAGGCAGTCGGCAAGCGCACGTCCCCATCCGGCCTGCTGTCGCCGCTGCGAAGCGTAGGCGACATCCAGGTCGACGTGCAGTGCACCCGTCGATGGATAGAAGCTCTGCAAAGCTCCGGGAGCGTCCGGGTGGGCGGGGAGCTATTCAGCGCCGCCAACCTTCCAACGAGAGGCTCCGGCTGTGCGGTCGCTCGCGAGGCGAGAGTCGAAAGGGAGGTCAGGCAACTCCGCCTTCTGGTTGCCGCGCTTTGCCCGGGTGTACCCGACGGCGCCACGGCGGGGCGCCGGCCGCTGCAAGGCCGCCCTTACGTGCAGGGCGCGGCGGGGAGAGTCCTGACCTACTACCCGCAGCTGGACCGTGCGCAGTTTGTGCAGTGCCTTTCGAAAGCGTCGCGCGAGGTCATCACAAACAGAGCCTACGCAGAAGTCGACTTCGGAACAGCGCACGTCGCGGCCGCGTGGGGCGCGCTGTGCGCGCACCTGGGCAGAGAAGCGGCGTCGCTTGCGTGCCCGTGCCTCGAGATGGCAGCCAGAGACAAAGCCGCCGCCCGCCGGAAAGTAGCTTCCGAGAACAGAGGATGGTCGACATCGCGCGCGAAATCGTCGATACTCGCGGCGCTGAACCAGGAACTCGACGACGGGATTGCGCGAAGTCCGTTTCTGGAAGGGCTGGTGTCCGAAAGACCGCATGCAATTCAAGCGCTCAGGGCGCACCCGTCGATCGCGGGTGCCCCCCTTCAAGACATTTGCTCCGGCGTGGAAAGGGCAACGAAGCCATCCGTTCGCGAGATGAGTCTGATGCTGCAGACGCTGGAAACCGCGATGCTGGCCGAGGCGGTGAGGTCGTTCGACAAGGCCGGCATCGAGACCGTCGCACTGATCGCGGACGGCCTTCTCGTGCGCCCGAGGGGCGATATGGACGCGGACGCGGCGAACGCCGCGGTTTCGAGTGCGTGCTCCCGGGCGCAAGCCGACATCCTCGCGGCCCTCTCGGTGGGCGTTGTCCTGGACGTCGAACGCCCGATCGCGTCGATCGCGTCGCCCGATCCGAACGCATCCGTTCACGTGCTGCGGAAGGAATGAAATGAAAAAATTAGTACGTTAATGTTTGATATGTAGTGTTTTCGAGTGTGATCGACTGTACAAACTTGTCCGTTTCCAGTGATTCGCCTTTGCCGATAAATTGGTCGAGTACGAAAGGACTTTCAATTGTATCTGCGTGGTTGGACCGGAAACTTACAAGCTGAGCAATTTCCAATAGCACGGTCCGAAGTCGGGCAAAAGACGAGAGAGTGCCTTCTTTTCGCACAAACGGAAGAATCGTATACGCCCAAGTTTGGTTGAGTTTTAATTTGACTTTCATTTGTGCGATTAATGATGTGAAACCCTGTCTGTGTCCTCTGTACAGAACTCCAGGCGAGGATAAAATAAGTGCCGCGGTGGATGAAACTGCGTCATCTCGTAGAGAGATCCGACTCGAGGTGAAATTGAGCGTTCGCAGTTCTCGAATCTGCGACCCCGGGAATTTATCAGCCGTTTTTGCTATCAGATTCCGAAGGTCTGTGAAAGAGTTCGATTCCAACCAAAATACCGTGTTCGTTTGCAAAACGACTGTTGAAGAACAATTGGTATCTATAGTGTTTGCTGGGAGTGTGCACGATGGGCAATGAAGTTCTTCAAATGTTTTTAAAAAATCGTCGATATAAACATCCGAAGCACACGGGGCGAATTCAAAAATAGTGTGTATTCCAACGCATTGGTAGAACGTTGCGTTGTCACCAGTGTGACTTTTCAAATCTTGCGATTCCGCGATTGCTCTTGGTAAGAATACCGAAGCTTGGGAAATTACCGAAGCGGCGAACAGAAATGCGCCTGTAACATACAGCAAAGACTCGACCGTGGCCGTTAACCGCCCCCACCTGCGCATCCGCCCTCGCCACCTCCGCCTACCCGTGGCCAGAAGCACCGAGGCAAGACCGTTCTACCATAGCGGAGCACCCACCACCCATTTCGGGTTCGGATCGCTTATTCAACCCCGTGTCTCGGTAACGCCTATTTTACCGCGCAACTACGGGTTGGAAATGGAATATATCTATTGCATGTCTCCCAAACTAAGTCTCAGGACGGGGTTCATGGCCACTCGCGCCAGCGTGTCGGTAGCGATCAACGTTTTGTTTATAACTTTGCTCAAGAGCGGCACCGACTGCATTGCGACGAGTTCACTCGCTCGGGCGATCGTCTTAACGCTGTCTAAACTAGCGTCTGCGCCCGATAGCATGGATTTCATGGACTGCGTCATGTTGCCCACCGCGGGAGCTATGCTCTTGACGGCGAAGTTCGCGCTGCTTATGGTCAAAACAGCGTCGCTCCTCAGCTCTACGATGAGAAATACCAGCGAGAGCAAGACGGCGATGCACAGTACGCCCGAGAGCGCTCTCGTGATCGCCGTGACATTGTGCAGCACCCGCTCGATGCCGGAGGGCGCGGCCGACCAGGCGATCCCGGCCTCCACGCGACCAAGATCCCTTTTGATGTGCGTCGGCTCATTCGAGGATTTGGAAAGCGGACAAGCGTAGCGGTACATCAAGCGATTTTCTGGTAAATTGAAGAGTATGGGCATCCTTGGGCATCGCCGTCGCCTCGAAAATGCGGCGGCGATCGGGTTTTATGTTGAACGCGCGGTGACGCTAAAGATGATGGTACTTCTCCTGGCCTGCTGCCGCCGGCGCATGCAAACCGTGTTCGGAGGTCGATTCGACGAGCAGTTCGAGCGCCACTTGCAGCATCTCGGGAAATGTGCCCGGGAGAGGAGAGAGTTCATGATACTCAAGAGCGTGGTCTACGGCGGGCCTCTCCAGGGAGACAGCGGAAGCGGCTCTCGAGCTTGCTTTCGATTTCGAGGTTGCGAGAGACTCGACCGCCTGCGCGGCCTTCTCTGTAAAATTGACGCGGGGGGGTTTGAAAGATCCGACCACCAGCTGACGTTCCACTCTGCATTCGAGCGGTGCGTGGCACGGGTACTCTACAAGGACGAGTGGACCACCCAGAGAATTTCCATCATGAAAGTCAACGACTGGACTTCGACGCCGTCCGAGGTGATGGTGTCGACGCCTCGCCGATTCGGAAAAACGTTCAGGTAGACACACGTTCCCGCACACCACACAGCCGTGCGGCCGAGCTTTCATATTCATCCCTGCTGCCCGGCAGCATCGCCATGTTCGTCGCGGCGCTGGCTCTGTCGGTCGCGTGTGAGATCGTCATCTTCAGCCCGGCTCGGCGGGCTAGTCGCAAGCTGCTGGAGAGAGTTGTGGAATTCATCCGTGTTCTCGGACAGGAAAAAAGGATAACGGAATGTGAGTTGCCCACCCTGTCCCAAACGATCCGGTTCGGCGACGAAGGTGGTAAACGAACCATCTTGTATGTGGATATACATTCTCATATGGACGTGTATAGATAGGTTCTCCGTCCCCTCCTGCGCAGACAACCAAGAAGTTTGCTGTCTGAACTCTCTGGACGGAGCGCTGGCGCGCGTTCGCAGTTTCCCGTCGAAAGTAGGGGTACGCAGTGCCGCACAGCCCGTAGACGCCCTTGCGCCCTGTTCACAAGCACACCAGGCAAGGCAGGCGGCAGGCGGCCGTGTTGTTCTCTCTGTTGTGTCAACGGAGGCGCTTGCGCCCCCGTGCGGAGGATTCGCCGCACGGAACAAGGCCCATTTCAACCTGAGCGAGCTCCTTGTCTCGCTTTCTGCCTTCTCCACTGGGTCTGTAGAGGCGCTCGAATATGCGTTCCTCTCGCTGGATGCTCTTCTTCTCGCCCGAGAGGATTTTTCCGCAGTACAAGGTCGGAAAAGGCTGCGACAACTCGTGCAGTAGGCAGTCCGAGTGTGCCACGAGGCGTTCCCCCTCCTTGCACCGAACGAGAACGGACGTCAGCCAACTGCTCTCGGCGCGAGAGGTTGACCGCCGACGCGCCGCCGCTGTGAGGAGCGCGCAGATGTCTGGCACGCAGCAAAGCTGCGTCGGCGTTAGTTCGAGGAAGCAGGTGCGCACGCCGCGCCCCACCGTTCCCTGGCAGAACATCCCGTAGTGGTCCACCTCTTCGGCGAGCTCCAGCAACCCAAGACAGCCCTCGATTCCCAGCTGGCACGCCTCGGGCCCGAGCGGCCAGATCTGGCTGCGCAGACTCGTGTACACGCTCGTTACCTCGACGAGCGACGCGCGCGACCTGCCGCGCAAAAAAGTAGCCATGCCCGTTGTGGAAACTGACGATACGTAACTTTGCATCAGTCGCAACACGTGGGTGTCGAGTGTTATGACGTCCGTCGAGTAGAGCTCTTTCATAAGCTCCGTGCCAATTCGTACGATGTCGGTGTCCCAGCACCTGCAGAAGGGGTCTTTGCAAGCGAGAGTAATCTGAAAGTGCAAAAACTTCATTACTCCTTCCACAAGCAGCTTCGCAGTTCGTCGAAGCAGAGGCGAAGAAGAGCACTCCTGAAAAATGGTGCCGCGCAATCCTTCCATCCGCATGAGCTGCGTGCACCCCGCCATGAGGTCTCGAAAAAGGTTAGTTTTCACTTCGACGTCTTTGCAAAATGCGCCGGGTCTGCTCAGATCAAGGACAAACATATCGTTCGAAAGTACAGACAGCTGCATGATCGCATCGGCGTGCGCCGAGAGCAGCATATCGGCGCTCGCTCTCGCGACTTCACAGTTTGCACACCGCAGGAACTCGGCCGCCACGGAGCCTCCGGAGATCTCCATGTCACCTGCTGTGGCATCCGTGACATAGCAGCGGGAGCCAGTTGCTGCTACGTCGCGGATGAAGTCGCACACCATGGAGGGCACTAGACGCAACCCTGCTTCCCAGATGCGCTGGGGGACGTAGAATTGAGTCTGCGCCTTCAACAGGATCTGGCTCCACGCCAGGCGGGCGGCCGGCGTCGCCCCCGGGTCCAGGTGCACATCGCTCCCCGCCAGCGACATGATTGCCGCCTTTGCGATGCAACCCCATTTATAGATTTCGCCTCTGTCTGTGGGTGATTCGTAGCCGCTTAAAATGCACTGCACGCTTTGTAGCGACAGTGGCCTTTTGCACAACACCATAGCTTTTCCGTTGGCAACGGCCAGCAACTGCCACTTAAAGTTGCGGTCAAAGCCGCTCGGCATATTCAACCTTGCCTCCTCCAAACGCCGCATCCCCGACTCCGAGAGAATCTTCGATGCCTTAACTAGGTTCAGCGCGCTGATGCGATTTTGAAGCGGCCCGGTGATGCAGCAGTCGACCAAAACGTCGTTGTTTTCGCGTACAGCGCAATGCTGGTGCGACCGAAGCAAGAACTTATTCTCATGGATGCACCTGGCCATGAGGCGAATGCAAAGAAACTGCGCGTGCCTGCTCGACTCAAATCGGATGCAGCGACCCCAAGTGGCGCTTGGCACGAAGGCACAGCAGTTCCGCACCACGCCCATTGAAAGCAATCGTAAGCACGACTCCAGCACAGAGATTGTTTCGGATTTTGCCAACACCGGGAGTATCACTCTTCTGACCAAGCCGTGCAGATGAAGCACCACGAGTGGACTGTCCGTTGTCATTATGCTGGTCAGGGTCTGGCATAGTGTCGGAATGTAGAAGGCGTCGCTGCAAACAATCTCAAGCAAGGTGGAGTTCCTTGCAAAGTCGACAGTGACCCACACGTTGTCGCCGTGGTTGTTAAGAAAACACTGGGCGTCGGGAAAGCGGTCGAGTTGTCGCCTTGCGGTTTCCGGGCTCGAGAGGGGTCGTGCGTTCATCTCGCAGAGCGCGTCTGCTGCTATGACGGCCTCTCGCCACCTGTCCACCAGAGAGATCGCCTGGTATCCTTTTCTGATTTGGTCGCCAGACTCAGTGCCCATGCACGCGAGTAGCAAGCTCATTTGCCCCTGCAGTGAACCCTTAAATTCGCGAGCTGCCAAAACACGCAGTGCCCCCTCGAAAAATAGTTGAAATATTGCCACTCGAAACGGCTCCTCTCGCCCTTCGACCAGCAGGTTTAGTTTGCTCAAAAGCGTGTTCTTAAACGCCGACTATTCAATCTCCGCAAACACAGCGTCAGGCGTACAACGCGGGAGCAAGCACCTCCCCAGCGGAACGAATACCTACGTTTGCGGATTTGAAACACATTGGCCCCACTCGAAACGGCCGCGTGCGCCGCGGAACCCGCAGGTCCAGTTTCGTTAAGGGTGAGTTCTGAAACGCACCTGGTCCGATCCACTCGAGAGCGGTGCAACTCGAAAGGATCAGATTACGCAAGATCGACTCCCCAAATGCATAGGATCCGATGCCCTTAAGCGCGAAGCAACGCGTCAGGTCCAGCTGTGACAACCGGGACATGGCAAACGCTGAAGACCTGATATTCCGGAGTGCAACGCAGTCACTCAGGTCCAGCTTCCGTACCAACTTTAAATTATAAAACGCATTGCTCCCGATCTCCTCCAGCGCGGAGCAACCCAAAAGGCTCAGAAACGACTCGCGATCGCGCACAACAAAGGTTTCCCCGGGGACCCTCGGGTTCATCGGAACTATTCCACTCAGATGAAGCCTCAGAGGGTCTATGATTGAAGTTATCTGGCGATCCTCGTTTCCAAATGCAGATGATCCGATGCCGCGAAGCTTGCTGCAGCCGGAGAGGTTCACCCTGAACAACGGCGACTGCGTAAACGCTTCCGCGTCGATGGTCTCGAGCTCGTCGCACGCCGAGAAGTCGACCGAAACGATTAGCCCGTACGGGTCTTTGAAGGCGTTGTCTGGGACGAAGCGGAGCTTGGCCTCATTGGGGGGCTTGATCTCAATCAAATCCATGGTATTGGGATTGTCATGGACGTTGTACGGCATTTCTTTGGCGACGAGCACGCCGAAAACCACGTCGTACGGCTGTTGATTTGTGCGTTTGAATGTGGTGTGGGCTTCTATGAAATCCCTCCATTTTGTGGACACGGGTTTCAGCCTACCGATCGTCGTTGCGGTGGGACTCCGAAAAAAAATAAGCTTGAGCACCTCCTCGAATAAATCGGGAGAGAGCGCATCTATATTATTTCCCGTCGCGAGCGGGGGTCGGACGCTAGCCACGCGGCTTGCGCGCCCGACAGGCGATTCCGACTGCGCACTCGTTCCGAGGCGGTGCGTGCTGGGGAAACGGGACCGCGACATAAAGGAGGTCGATCTCGTGAATAAAGCTGGCTCGGACCAGCTCGCTCGAGCTGGCTCACCCCCTTTATCCCGACGGAGTGAGCGCGGTTTGTGTTCACCGCACAGAGCGGGTGGCGCGAGCGGGGGTCGGACGCTAGCTACGCGGCTTGTGCGCCCGACCGGGCGCCCGCAGAGCGGCGTGCCGTGTCGTTGATAAGAACCAGCTCTGTATTTGAGCTTGCGGGATGAATTAATTTGGAATCGATCTCAAATGATATTCGATCTCAATTACGACTTGGATATTACGAACGGTCCTTTACCAACACTCGCAAATTTACCGCATTTGCCGGGAGAGATCCAAAGAAAAATATACCATCATGGGGTTCCGTACAAATTAGAAGAAACACGGATTGCTAATATGAACGTGCAGGTGGGAAACACAGTGGTTTGGGGAAACAAACAAATAATGTTTGCTGCAAACTCATCAAGCGGGTGTTCACTGACGTACGATTACGGGATTGGTTATGGAGCTTACCTTAAAAAATATAATTTAACTAATCAGTACCCGACGTCCAAGGGCCTGGCAGGCGAGTTGGAGATTGTAGCGCGTTTGGATTCACAACTGGGAGAGGGTCTAGTTAATTTCCTGCCGAAAGACGAGGAGCAATTCAAGCTTTGCGGTTATACAAAAAGAGCCCAATCCCCAACCGAAATCAAAGTTATGCTGAATCTGTATAATCCGTTTTATTTTGGAAACAGCGATCAAGATTTGAAGGGTGAGAGATATCTCGATTGGCTGATATACGACATCGACTTTTCGGCTATGCTCGTGAAGATGTCCGAAGAATTTCCGCGGTTGAACGATCCGATTTACGAAAACTACGCCCGCGTATCGATAGAAGACGCATTTTATCTTGCTCGTACCGAGAACAGCATTAGACATTTGGTGAATCTTGCTATAAGCAACCGGCATTCCACAGAGTAACTCGCGTGTTCTTAGCAACGACCCCCACCCGCAGTCGGACATAGATATGATGAAGACCGACACTGACGCTCTGGAGGGCGATGCTCGCCATTCGTCGGACGACGCACAAACCTCCAAGCCACCAGTAGTCCTCGTCTCTTGCGTGGACGGGCACGTTCCAATGGAAAGGAAAGACTTCCTCAGGTTGTGCAATCGTATCCCCACGTTGCACCACATCCTCGTCGGATACCCTGGTATGAGCCAGGAATGTTTTTTGACTTCGGAGGGTGCTGCCCGTGAGCTGTCATTCTCGAAAGAATGGTCGATAACGCGACGTTCCTTCGTTCTTGCCGCCATGTGTGTCCTATCGGTGTCGTCGGTTTCTCCGCGTACAATTACGGACCAAGACTTGAACTGTCTTACTAGCACGCTCGCTCTGATCGGTGGCTGGGACGTCCTTGTCGAGCTCGAAGCGAAGTGGCAGAAGGACAGCCCCAAGCATATCAAACTAGAAAGGAGATATCACTCTCACGCGGTCAGACCGAGTTTGGACTTCCAAAGCAGGTTCGAATGGCGAATCCTCACGACCGGAACTGCATTCTTCGCCCAGAAAGTAGACTCGCTCCAGGAGAGCGGCTTCCAGGTGATGGGGGCCGACGGAAGCAGCTTTGCCGACGTCAATATCATTCACTTCCGGCGCATCAAGGCGGAAGCGACGACGGAGGGCGGCGGCGAAGGTGGAGAAAGAGGAGGCGGCGGGCGCCATGGGGCGCGTGGAGTCGCGCCAGCGACGTTCGTCGGTTCTGCGAGCAATTCTACCTCGAACGAGGCCAAGGTCTAGTTTTCAGTTTTTTACCAGAGCGGTGGGGGTTTATAAAATATAGAGTTTGCCCATTATAATACAGAATGCGCCACTGTTATTTTATGCTCCCTGCGTGTTTCGAACCTGCGTGTTTCGAACCCGCGTGGAATATACCGCTAACGGGAGATATTTCCGGCTTTCACCTCAGCGACGGGCCTCTTAGTTGCATGCAATGAGCCGACGCGCGCCCGCGAGTCCTACTTTGAACTGGCGCCCGACGGTCGACTTACCACAGCAGCCCAGCCCCCCGATCGAGGCGGATGAAGAATTCAGCGAATCGGAACGGCGTCTAAACGACTTCCTCACACTGCATCCCATGCTCAGTCTGGACGCCACGTCGGGAACGGGGCTGCAGCTAGTGAGCGAAATGTTCCAGAATCGAGAGGGAACTCGCGTTCACGACCAAGACCTCGTGTGCATACCGAAGTCGTACGACGACCGATTTTTGAGGCCCCCTAATGTGGACATCGGAGAGCGGCCGTGCGCTTGCGGCGACATGTGCATATGCAAGTTTATGGCCGATTTCCGCTACGGCAAGGGAAGCAAATTTGCGTTCACGTGCACGGAGTTCCTACTGCCCGACCAACACGCGGCTTTCTTGCGAGGCGAGGGACTGTCGACGCATAGGAAAAAGTGCCTGCTCTGCCTCCGCTACTTCCAGACGTACTTGTACACGCTGTCGCGCACCGACTCAAATTTTGGACTGCTTGGAACGCACGTCAGCGCGCAGGACTTCTGCAACGCGGTCTCGCGATCGGGAAGTGACGAGCTGCACAAATTCTGGCAACTGCAGCCGGAGCGCCAAGATTCATATTGCGAGGTCGGGACGTGGGACGGCTACTCGCCCAGTGCGCTTCTGTTTGTGGACGAAGAATACACCAGCCAGCTCGCAGGCCGCGCGGGGGCGCTCGCCAACGCCTTTTGGAGACCGCTTGTCAAGTTTTCCTCGCGCAACTACACGTTCGCGACGGGGGGGGATGGAGCGCCGTTCATCCAACAGACTGGCGTATCGTCGAGGGTGTCTGAGAAGGGGTATTTTCAATAGCCCCCTCCAATAAATCGGATATTGGAGGGGGCTTTATTTTCTGCCCGAAGCAGCTCAACTGGAGCGACACCGGCATGGACGCTGCCTTCGACCGGCTTCAAGCGTACGCAGTGGAAGGGCTGCGCTCTCCCGCGCACGGCGAGACGACGCGGCTTGTGCTGCGTGGACCATTCGAGGAGTCTGCAAAGCGCATGCCAGGCAGCACGAGGGACCTGGCCGCAGCCCGCGTGCGTCTGGCGCGGATCCGGATGAAGTATGCGTGCCACCTCGAACGCGCGGCCGTGCTCAGGTGCGAAGCTGCGAGCAACCTGCACCCCCCCACCCCGGGCTGCGCAGAACCGAGCGCGCTTTTATGGTTCGACTCGTACGCGGCTTCGGTTTGGGTCGACGCGCTCGCGGCATTTCTACTCAAGGTGGAGCAGGGCTGTCGGTGGCCCCCGACTCCCGGCATCGAGCACACCTCGTGCTGCCACGCCTCCCGCGACATCTCCTGCTTCTTCGACCGGCGAAACTCGATGTCCGACGTACACGCCGCCACGCACCCTCTGATCTCCTTGATACAGCGGGCCACCAGTCCGGGTTCGAGGGGCTGGATCGCGATCGTCGAAAGGGTGAGCCGGCACCGCGGAAGTCGATCGATCGTCCAACACCTCGTGTGCAGCCTGGCCACGGGCAGCCACCCGTGCGTACGCCCTTCTCAAAGGCGCCCGTGGGAAGAACGGCTGCGTATCCTGCTCCAAACGCAGCACGAACTCGTGAGCAGGGACCCCGACATGCTGTGCACGTGTTCCCACATCGTCAGAGAGGCGGTTCGACTGGGCATAGCCGTCGTCTTGGAGAAGGACATCGCCACCATGAACGCCCTATCCGCAACAGCGCACCCCGCGACTAATCTGCACATCCCGCCCTCGGCCTTGCCACGCACGGGGCTACGCGAGTCCCTTCGGCTCATCAGCAAGGCTTGCTGGGAGGCCACGCGGACGCGTACGTCGATGGAACGCGCTCTGCGGGACCCCGCCATCGTGCGGTCCAGCTGCAGCTGGCTGGGAAAGGGTACGCCAGACGTCAAGATGAGACAGACCCTCAAGGATTCTGCGCTGATCGTGCTGGAGGCTTCTTTCCGCAGCTCGTTTGTGCCTCTTTGGGCGCTGGAAAACATTAAAGGGCATCGAATACAGACGCTGACGGAGTCTGAGTCGAGTGTCGCACTCGGGGAAAATGCAATATCGTTGCTCTGTTCGAGTCTGCCGCAAAACGTGCAACTGGCGGTGCAGCGACTGGCGTTCCGTACACCCAGTTCAGCTTCGTTTACGCTGCACGAGGCGGCCAGTGCAATGGGACTGGCTCCTGGACTCGACACACACCCCGTCTCCACGATCACGAAGAACGCCAGCAAACTACTTGAAATGGCATCGTCCTACGGCGCGGAAAACGCCGCCAAGATCTTCCACTTCGCACGAGCATCCCACATTATCGATTGCGTGAGGGTAGTTTCGCTGGGCGAAACGACCAAGCAGAGGCAAGTCATGGCCATTCTGAGGCGACACAAATGCGACGCAGTGCCCGCGGCTGCGAGCGCGTTGCGGAATCTTCCCATGCAAGCGTCGCACCTTTGCTTGTGCACGCACTGCAGGCGCGTCGCGAACTGCATTGCCGTCGTGAAGCCGGGCGCGCCAGGCAGGTCTGACACCGGAAAACGGTCTCGGTTTACAGGTGCCACGCCACGCCCATCCAGCACGATGTCAACCACTCCGCGAGTAGTGCATGCCGCGTGCGACAGCCGTTCACCTCCGCGCTTGCAGAGATCGGATGCAAGGGCTGCATGTACTTCGAAGTGCCGGGGACGGGCCGGTCGGCGGTCACATGCGCAAAGGGACTCAACCATTCGAAACGGCTCGGGGGGGCGGTCGGCGCTGCCTCGGGCCCGAGCCGCTCGGCAGACTTGGCCTCGTCCTTCTCCGCTGACGCAGCGTTCGAGGTTGTGAAGAGCCTCCGCCGGGTGAAGCCCGTCAGCGGAACGGAGTCGTTCGTCGCCACTCGCATACGAAGAGACTGCAAGAAGGCCATGCGTGGACAACCGTCCTCGAAAAAGTGCGGAACGACGGACTGTCTGTTCGTCCCGCTCGCTGGGAACGCAATACGGTACGATGGAAAATGGTACACGATCTGCTGCATCTGCGGGTCAATCATGCATTTCACCACCTTGAACAAATTTGGGTCTGACGTGTGCTGTCTGCTATGCGACGCACAATCCATCAACGTACAAATCGATAAACCCACGAGTTCACTCGAGTCGTCTCCCAAATGCCGGTTTTGCGGCAAACGACAGACTAAACTTTCAAATTGGACCAGGATACTGGCGCCGCTCGACGAGTCTTCCGACAATGCGGGGGTCCCCCCCCCCTCAGGGCAGTTTTCTACTGCAACAAGCACTACAGGTCGTGGGCAATCGACGCCCACAGAACTCAAAAAACGGCTGTTGTACTTTCACACATCGGGATGAACGTAAGTCTCCACGCACTCCCCTTTAGACCCCGCCCGCGCACGGTTTACCCCCGCATGCGCTCGTCGCCGCTGCAGGCGAGACCGCAATTCGGAGCCGAAGCGCCAGGGTCTGCCGCACGCTCCACGTTAGAGAGGCCGAAGAAACAGGCCGCGTCCGCCCGCAATGCCAATTCCAACGCTGCGATGCGCCTTCGCCGTCTTCGGAAGCAAGGAGAACTGAATGCGCGAGTGAAACAGACCGCGGTCTCTACAGCACGGCGGGTCGGAAATTGTGAATGAGCAGCGCCGACGCAATCTGCTTCTGTTTTCGAATCAAACCGCCGTCTTCCGCGCCCGCTGCGGCGAAAAGCGTGTCTTCGATGGCGGTCGACAGTGGCGTGGACGGACACCCAACACGCGTGCGACATGCGTTCGTTGTCGCTTCGCGCAACTCTTTGCTGTTTTCCAGAGCAAAGTAGAGCCGGCTCGGCGAGTATGTGGACGGGTGCGACGTTATCGTCGACGAGTACCCGGCACTGAGAAGTATCCTGGCGACGAGAGACGCGCAGTGTGCGGGAGCATGCAGCCGCTTGGAACAACAAGAGCCCAGCACACGGAAAGGTCTGCAAGTGGTGGCGTACTGCACGAAACTGTACTTCGGCAACCCACAGCGTTCGGATATTTGGCGAATGGCCAGCGGGGACACTCCGAATATGGGGATGGCACGCCAGTGCACACCGCCGTCTACCAAGTAATAAGACATAGATCCCTTGTCGTTGAGCGACCAGCGCGCCCCCCCAGAACAAATGCCTGTGATGTAAGACGAAAAAAACAGACGCGTCGACTTTACATTGTCGGGGCGAATCCAAGCGAGTTCGCAGTGCACCAACGCCGCGCTGCCGCCTACCAAGGAGATTGCGGCATCGATCACGGTCCCGTCTCCCGGAGCGCGTTCACGAAACAACACAAAGCACGCAGCTTCATCCAGTGGCTGGTGCGATCCGCCCGTATGCATTTCTCCCAAACGAGCGCCGCCACGCGTTCGCAACGAGAGCGCCATAGCGGCATATATGGTCCCGATACACCATAGCGGCCGTCGGAGGCACTGAGATTTACTAGGCTCCTCGTTGACTCAACACCGATGGACTCCCCAGAACAAGGCGCAAGCGGCATTTAGTGCGCGTACTTGGCCGAAAAAGGGGGGTTGGATACTGGATTCAGTGCTATAGAAAATTGCGTTTATGATCAAGCGCTGCTTACTGAAAATCGAGAGGCCTATTTGGTTTAAATTGAGGGCTAGTACAACTTTTGATCAACACTCAACAGAAATCTATAAATCGCCTAAAGTCGTAAAAACTCAAACGTGCCACTCGGGACGGGTGAGCTCACCCGGCAACACGTCCCGCGCAACGTGGAGACCAAGGCTCCTTTCACTGGATCTTGTGCATTTTTGTGTGTATGCCTACCACTGTACGGAGTTGCCTGTCACCCCACCGCGGGGCGCTGCATGTCGATTCGCGCTTTGGAGTCACTCCGACATACGCGAATGCGACCACACCGCGAGGTTTTCCGTGAGCGTTATGCTCGAATAGTTGGCCCGGCGTTCGTAAGTTTCCATCACCGATCTCATGATGGAAGGTGTGATCCTAGCCGATCCATTGAGCAGCGCGGTTTCGACTGCTCGCTTCACGAAATATCGCAAGACGCAGTCGATGTGCGGCAAACAAACGCGCGCAATCTTCCTGGAAATGGGTTTTGCAGCCAGAGCCAATCTCGCCTTTTCTTCCGAAGAGTTCGCGAGCCAACCGACATCCGGGTTTTCCCCGCTGAGGCCGCGGTGGCTGCCGGGAACGAACTTCACCAGGTTTGTGCAATCGCATGTCTTCAAGAGCATCCTCCTGGAGTCGACGTCGTCCCAGGGCCCACCCCTTTCCGAGCGGCGGCTCGGGTACCCTGCTTCGATCGCAGCCGCCCGCGCTGCTTTGGGGCGGGAGACCTTTCGTATTCCTGCAGCGCGCGCGCGCTTCGATCTGGGCACAGGTTTGGCGCTGACTACCGGCCCCGGCTCGGGTGGCTCGGGCTCGTCGAGCTCCGGCTCGGGCTCGGGCTCCGGCTCGGGCTCGGGCTCCGGCTCGGGCTCGGGCTCCGGCTCGGGCTCGGGCTCCGGCTCCGGCTCGGGCTCCTCGGGCTCGGACTCGGGCTCGGGCTTCGGCTCCGGCTCCGGCTCCGACTTGGTTCTGAGCTCTGGTTTGGACTCGGATTTTTTGACTCTGTGTTTTTTCTTCTTTGACGACGCGTCCCTTTGGCGCTTGCCGGTTGTGGGTTTGCGTACTCGCGCTGCAGTGTCGATTTCAACCAGAGCGTCGTTTGTCTCAGGAACGCCGGGGGACGCCGGTGGCTGCTTTTTGTCGTCTCCAGTTGCCATGGCGGGACTCCGGCGGCGCGTCTGTCTTGCGAAATCGGCCACGCTGCATGATTTGACACTCCGGCTAGCGGGGGGCGCTGCCAATAAAGCCAATGCGGCCGCGGTGGCTACAGACCCACCACTGGGTCGGAATGCAGAAGCTCGCAGGGTTCGAACCCGTATTGCGGATGAGTATAGGCGTTGAGGCTGGGGGACAACAACGCGATCGCCGCGGGAAATTCGGCGTGAGTGACAAGATTTTGCTGCAGGAGAGTTAACGCCCCCTTTGCCACCCCTTCGTCCTCCGTGCCGACGTCCCCCCCACCCCCGCAGACCGCAAACTCCGTCTGCTTGATGGCCCACACGCTCATGGCCGTCCTGGCGTTCTCTTCGTGCGCTCTGACGGCGTCGAGATCTTGCAGCGGCGAATCCATGGTGGTTCGTGTAATCAGGGTGGTTCCGCAGTGGGACGAAAACTCCCCAGATCGCTTTACTTTCTCCGCTCAAGATGCGGGGTACGGATTGCGTTTCGACTACATAACCGGTGCATTCTTCCTCGTCAGCGCGATTGCACATCTGTTCGCGCTCGTCGCGTGCAGCCTCGAGGGAAAGTACAGGTTTTACTGGCAATCTCTCGATCGCGGATCCGCTCCGTGGGTAAGACACCCGCAACTACCCACTGCCTCTGTCCATCGCGCCCATCGAGCGTCGTATCGTCTGCCTGCAGAGGTGGGTGGAGTACGCCGTCAGCGCGAGCCTTATGGTGCTGGCACTGGCCGTTTCCAGTGGCATTCGCGACGAAAACACGCTGATCGCAGTGGTCGGTCTGATGGCAATCACGCAGGGCTCGGCTCTGGTGGTGGAGCTAGGCACCGACAGAGTGAAGACGACCCATACCGTCGGTTACGTGCAACGAACGGCTCCCGCGCTGTGGGGACTAATTCCTTACACCCTCTGCTGGCTCGTCGTCGTAAACTCCTTTGCGAACTCAGTCTCGACAGCAGAGGGGGCGGGGAACAGTGTCCCGGTGTTTGTGTACATCGCGCTTTCGGGGACAATTGTGATATTCACACTGTTCGCCGTCCCTTTCTTCGTGTACCAAGCGAGACCTGTAAACGATTACTGGGAAACCGAGGTCTGGTACAGGCGCGCGGCGCCCCTCCCACACAGCGCAGCATGCGCGACACGCCGACGCCTCGATTTGCTGCCCTCGCAGCTTTCTCTCGCTCACCTCCAAGATGTTCCTCGGGCTTCTGTTGTTTTGGGTGAGTCCACAGCCCGTGTCCGAGCCCCTGCCTCGACTCAAACGCGCGCTGCCCTCCCTCAGAACGTGCTATTGCGAGCAAACTTCGAGGAAGCCATGTCCTAGGGACGATGCAGGAAGCGCTAGCTCGCTGCCGTGCCGACCTGCATTTCATTCGCAAAGAACCGGGAGTCATGCCCTCCAAGAAGGCGTCGCACCGGTCCAGGGGAAATTCGACCGCGCGGAGCATGCACCGAGCATACAACTTTGATAAACAGATCCGGAAAACATACGACGACGCGTGGAACAAATCGTACACATCTACGATTTGCTCGACGACCAACTCCGAAAGGCACCCCACGACGACGCGGCGCAGGCGACTGGTCCCGAAGAAAGCACTGGTTGCTGCTTGTAGCGGAGCCGCCGCCGAGATTTACGAGAAACTGAACATGCGGGCGGAGGAAGTCGGCCTCGATCCGATCAAGGCCGAGTCGCGCGCGCACCCGTGGCTGCCCTCGATATCGAAAGGCGCCGTCGCCATGCTGGAGAGTTTCCTGTGTGCGTACGCCCAGGAGGCCGTAGCCGACGCATGGGCGATTTCCGAACATGCGGCCGGGAGGAAACGACTCAGCCAGGAGACCATGAACTTGGGGCTTGCGAACGTCAACCGACGGATCTTTCTTTCAGAGGGGATTACATCGAGAGTGCCGCTCAACCCTAAGTCTTCCGCTCTCAAAAGCGCTATCGCAGCGAAAGACAAGCCCCGCACACCGCGCACCGGTGCTCTCTGATGGACGCGTCCAGCCGCGATCGGCGTGAAGCCTGCGAGGCCAGCTACATTTACGGCCTCGAGGCGCTCGCGGTCGCGGCCGACCGACTCGCTCACGCAGCGAGCGCGAAACATATGAAACTGCGCGACACACCGCCCAGCCGCAGCGCCAAAGCCCACTCGGCGGCCGGCAGCCGAGACGCACTCGCGCCACAGAGCGACTCGCCCAAGCGAGAGTAGAATGAGGGCCAGTGTGGCCCAAATTAGATCCAATTGCAAATTAAATCGTATTTCGTAGCAGGCGTCGGCTATCTCAAGCACTAAGTAGCAATTCTAAAATCATTTATATCACCAGTTGCGTGAAGGGGGGTTTCCACACTCCGGTGCGTTTTCGCGCTAGTTACCTCCGGATGCACATGGACGGAATTGCCGAAGTCGGCGCGCTCGTCGATGTCGACGGTAGAAGACTCGGAGGCCCCCCCGAGCGTCGTCGATGCCAGAGAACACGACGCGGAAGAGCTACGTTCCCGACACCCCGTGTGGAGAAACTCCGTTGCCGGCGCGAATCGCCCAGACGGGGCGCAGGAGGCCCGCTTCGAGCGGCTTTCGAACCAAGCGGTAGAGATGGACGTGTTCAGGGGCGTCAACGAGGGTGCCGAGTCTGATATTTTCTCCGACTTCGGAACCCGTCAACCCGCCAGGCGCCAAGTGCAACCCGGCCACGATCTGTCGTGCTCCGACACCGACGGGGACAGCGACTTCGAGCGGCAGCCGGTCGACAAGAGGAAAAGAGCTCGATCCGGAAGATCGACGATGGGCGCCACGCCCGCGTGCGCCGTCGCCTTTGGAATGCGACACGCCGAGGACACCGTCGCCGACGACACCAGCTGCTTTTCCGACACTGCATCGGAACACCTCAAGCGCGTTCGAAAAAGCGCGTTTCCCTGCAAGGGCGTGGAGTGTGTCGGGTGCGCGCTCGCAGGCCGAATCTCGCCGGTTTCCAAATTCATCTCCGAGAACATCGGCCGCATGTCCGAGCAAAACCTGTTCAAGCTGGCGGCGCTTCGTTACAAGCAAGACATAGTCGCACAGTGCGAGCGTGAAGGAGTCACCGCCCCTCCTTGGAACTGGAAGGATATGCACACGCACTACGCGCTGCACGTGACGGACGAGACGATCGCGCGTACCTCCACCATACGGCTGCTGCAGAACATGCGGTACCACGCCGAAAGCCGACTCGTCAGAGTCAAAGGGTCCGAGAAGGAACTGGACAAGCAAGGAAGCGACCTCATACTGAAGATCGTGGCTGCCGAAAGCAAGGAGCGGGCTCTTCTGCAGTCCTACCTGGCGACGCCCGGAGTCCGCGGCCGCCCCTCCATCGGCGAGATAGAGTGAGCCGCGCGAGCGCTCGGACCGCTCGCTTCCGTGCGTATCAGTTCCGGATATATACAACGATCTATTACTATTTGATTTTGTATAACCGAGATGAATTGTCACTTTTAATAAAATCCGCGGGCCCTCGTGCCATACTAACTTAAAGATACAAGTGTCCGGAAATGTTTAACATTCCGAAAACACTCGATGCGCGCCCCCCGCGACTCGCCTACCTACGGGTTCGACCGTGTTCGCGTCGCTATAGTACACGGCGAACGTGCGCAGTTGACGGCACTCGCGCTACATGAGCACGTCGGTCGCACAGATACTGGGAGCCAAGCAGAAAGAAATCGACGATTACCATAAAGATGTCGGTTTAGCCAAAAAGAAGGGCGTTTCCACCGAACGCGACAACCGCAAGCGCGACGTGATCGATGGCTGCTGGTCGTGGATCACAGGGGCGCTCTATCACCCGCGACACGCGAAACTGGACCAAGACCGCGCCGTCGCTGCGCCCGCGGGCGTCTCGTCGAGAAGTGTCAACCAAGCCCTATTCGGCATGCGGCCCAGTGTTGGGAAGGAGGGGGCGTCTGCTCGGCTGATCAACATGGCCGACAGCGTGCGCGGCTCTGCGGATGCACAAGACGCCGAAACGGAACGCCACAGACAGACGGCCGTGTGCTTGTTCAAACAAGGGCAAAAGTCCAAAGCGCTGCGCTCACTGCGCAAATCGAAGCACACCGCATGCAGAGCCGCCTCGTTGACAACTGCCGCGGAGGCTCTGGAGGCACAGGTGGATCTGCTGCAGCAGACCGAGCTCCAGCAATCCGTGGCCGAAGCGCTCAAGATCTCTGGGCTCTCGACCTCCTCCTGTCGAAACGCACTTTCCAGTCTAGAAACAGCAGCTGAGGACGCAGCAGAAGCAGCGGAGTCGGTCCAAGAGATGGACGCCGCCATGGACGAGGTCGTCTCCTCGTCGAGGCCCGACCACATGGACGACGACGACCTCCTGCAGGAGCTCGAGGACATGGGCGCGCCGGCGCACCAGCCCTCCGGCGCCCAGCCCTCCGGCGCCCAGCCCTCCGGCGCCCAGCCCTCCGGCGCCCAGCCCTCCGGCGCCCAGCCCTCCGGCGCCCAGCTGCCCTTTCCTTCTGCGCTTTGCGGACGCTTGACCTTCCCCGCAACGTCGGCGGTGGACCGCTTGCAGGAAATGCCGACCGCTGCGGCTCTGTAGGAGTGGCATAAGTGTCTACTTTCCCTGGAACGGCTCAGGCCGGCGCGGGGCCGGAAACGGAGCCGGGAACGGGGTCGACGAACATGATGGTCAGCGTTAGTAGCGTGAGTATGGCGTCGGCGAGGCAAAACATGTAGCTTGTGGAGTCCGGTGAGACGGCCACAAAGGAGAGCTTGTAGACCGAAAGCATGCCGGTGACCGTAAAAATGAACATAACCGCCGCGCGCCGGAGAGGCTGGCTGTCGTCGAGAGGCACGTGCTTCGTTTTAATCGAGTTGTAAGTATCCCCGATGACCTTTGTGCCTGCTTCAGCAGCGTGATATCTGTATTCTATATCTGTCAATTTGGTCGAAAACACCATCAGCAGCACCAGCGCGCACACAGTCGAGATCGGAGACAGGAGAGCCGCCGTTTTCTGCCCGTCCGTTGCGTGGGGCGCAAAGTCGCCCGATGCGATCGCGAAGTAGGAAACCAACTGCACGCTCAGCACCGCTGCCGGAAGCAGGTTGCGAGGGAGCGATTCTTTTTTCACGGCAGCCACGTTGCTGTAGAGCACCAGCTGCGCGAGCAGCATGAAGCCCACTCCGGCCACGCTGGCGCCGTAGCCGGAACAGATATCGGGGAATTGCGCAGCCTGCGAGAAGATGTAGAACGCGCAGACCGTCCCGAACACGGTGAAGAACTGGATGAAGAAGAGCATGTACGGCATCAGCATATTTTCCCAATCGTTGTTCTTGCCCATGGCAACAGCAGCCCCCACGGCGAGCACCAACGCTACGCCGATCAACGTGGACGTGGCGCCGATTATGCCGATGTTGACCGTCGTGACACTGGGACCGCCGTACATAACTGCCGAGGTGTTGCTCATGTTGCTCCACACATTGCTCACCACGCAGCCGTCCAGGTGGTTGCTGACATTGAATCCCATCACGCACTGAAACGCGATCGCCACGAGCCACAGCCCGATGTGCACTCCGACTCGCACCATGTACTCTGTCCTGCCATTTGGAGTATTCGTTTCGGCTACTGCATTGATGACCGTCGAGGGACCCATTTGTTTGGTCATGAGTCGGCGCCGATGCTGTTCGTGAAGCGAGTACTCACCGTCTGCGGACGTCCGTCTTTATTCCGAGATCGCATGCGTCGAGAAGGTTACTCTGCCGCCGCGGTCGCGCATGCGAAACCTGATCCGAACTGGGGACTTGCGCTCCGAAAGTCGAGTGCTCCGGCGAGAGCAGCGTCGGGAGGCGGGCATCTTCGCGTAGAAGCCCCTCCCCGCCCTGGCCTTGGCGAACTCTATGGCGACGCTGCGGACCACCCCCCGGTGCAGCACTATCTGCATCAGTTGCTTCACTGCGAGCCCCGATTTGCTCGCGGCAACGTGCAGGAAGCTGCACTGGTCCACCGTTAGCAGGCGCCCACTCGCCAGCCCGCTGCGCAAGCCCACTCCGACCGCCCAGTCGTGGACCGCTCGGTCCGCCGCCCACCTGCTTCCCCGGCACAACAAGCGGAGGTTCTTCCAGTCCCGAAATCCCTCCCTTCCTGGACTCGTCAGCACATCTCGCGCCGCCGTATCGAAGATCAGCTGCTGGAGATCATCCGGCAGCGCCTCGATTCTTCCGTACGCCCCCCCCTGGGCCCGCGGGGTCCTGCGCGCCTCCGCGCCCTGTCTTGCCGCCCATGCGGTCCTCCTGAAGTTAAGACTGGCCAAGAACCAAGCCTCGCCCGTCTGCAGCAACCTGTCCGTCGCTCTGACCGCGACAGCGACGTCGCGCAGACGAGGCCAGTCACCCTGTCCCGGTGGCCGGTACTGGTTGGCCAGAACGGACGTGTCGAATTGCGGGGACTCGCAGAGCAGCAGACACAGTGCTCGTGCGGTCTCGACGTCTACCCGCCACAGCAAGCGCGAACCGATTATATCGCCCGCGCGGCTGCACTTTCTCAAGAACGGCGGCGCCTCGACGGCAAACCGCATGCACCAGAGCACCGAGTCCTGCACCCGCACCACCACGATGGACGACGGCGGCGGCAGCTGCCCGGACAACCCGTGCGTCGTGTTGAAGCCCCCGCAACGGGACTCCGCCGTGATGTTGCGCCACAGACTGTCGCAAACATTAATGGCCCGTCGGTAGTCTCGAACGACCGCGTCCTCGGCTACTGCATGCAGCCCGCCCCCGTCCGGGCAGACCACCAGGTACCCGTGCGGCATCGCGGGTCGCACGATGCGCACGTGGCTTTACGCGATTATACGAGTCGGGCGAAGGTGGATCCGTGATGGTCGCGGGGGTCCAGCATCGACAGCGCTCTTCGCTTGTACCGCTGTCGAGCGTCTGGCGCCTGCGCGCTAATTTGCAGAGCGGCAGCTCGCGCGACCAGCTATATTAAATATTAGTGGAAATAGTAGTATTTCCGCGGGTCGATGGCGGCGTCTGCAGCGGAGCGCAGCCGCGAGGTGAAACGACACATCAAGTCCCACTGCTCCTCGTGCGATGTGCAAACGTCGCCTGCGTCCTTCGTGTCTCCCGAGACAGGGCAGTTGCGAAACTCGAGCTTGTCGTTTCACGACTCCGAGGCAGGTGTGAAACTCGACCTGTTTTCGGAGAACTGGTACCACGGCGTGTCGCTGTCCGAAATCGACGCCGTCGTCGCTTCCGACCTTCTCCAGGACAGGCCGTCCCTCCTGCGTAAGCTGCGCGGTGCAGTGTCGTGCTATGCCTCCGACATGGAGCGCGACATAGGCCCGCGCCTCGAGTGCGACGACAACGACCGCGACCTCGAAGACCACGCCTGGACGGCCGGATTGGATTGCGCCAGCTCGTGCGCTGGTCTCTACTCGGCAGACTGCGTATCCCAGGCATTCGACTGCGGAATCCACAGAAACAGAACTCGGTTTTTCTTGGTGGTCAAGGCGGGTCCCGGTCGCGCGGCGCGCGACTTCCACATGAGTTACCAGGCCTCGCTCAGAGCGCACGCCCAGTTCAACGACGCGCTCGCAACCGGAATCGGGCCGCAGTCGCTGCGCAGGATCGAAATGTCGGCCAAGCGCAACAGGACGCGAATCGTAGCAGACATGGCGTCCGCGCTGGGCATCCCAGGCGTCCCCACCACGCCGGACCACGCGTCGCACGCTGCACACCCGCAGTTCCGCTGTGCGATCCCCACGATCGACGTGCACACCAACTTCTTGAAGCGAATCGCCGACAAAAAACTGTGGCTGTACTCCGCCGGGATGGTGGACGGGGGCACCACCGGGGGCATTGTCACGTGCAGCAACACGGCTGGTGGAATTCGCCTCTTTGCAGAGCGCAATGGGTCGCTCGAGGCGCACGTCAAAAACGAATTCGGAAACCTCGCGCCCTTCGGGTCGGTTCGGACGCTCTCATCGCTGCAGGCCCTCTTGAAAATCGGCTCGGCCGTCGCCGCTTCACGCCCCCACGAGGACGACCGCTGGGTCCGCGAGCGCTTTACCTGGACCCACCCCACAAACAGCGACCCCGACTTGGTGCCGATGTCGCTCTGGGGAATGCACCACGAGGAGGAACACGTGCAGGAACACTCGGTCGCACTCGGCCTCTCCAAGTTGAGAATGCTCACGTGCAACCCAGAAGCCGTCGTCGTCCCCGGTCTCGAGAGCCCGCACTTGCTTTCGATAGGACAGTGCCGAGAATAGGTTCAGAATAGTGAGTACGAAACTTTTGAGTAAGAAGCGGAGAGCTAAGAAGCATGTTATACGAACGCGGTCTACGCGTATTTTATAAAATATCACTCTTATCACAACCAGTGAGAAATATGTCTCTATAAGCCCCCGCAAGTGTCTCCCCTACGACTGCGACTCCGGCGAGTCCGCGATGAACTTATACTGCAGCTCCAAGTCGCCCGAAACCGTCATCTTCTGCAGGTCGATTGAAGATTCGTAATCCTTGAGGGCAGTGGTCATTTCGGCCCGGAGCCCGTCTCGTTCGGGGCCGCTCTCCGCGAGACCAATCTTTCGCTCGAACGCAGTCTTCAAAGCCGCCGTTTCGGTGGCGAGGACCTGCTGTCGGACCTGGGTCCACGACGAGTGGTCCGCGGGAGTAATCTGCACGTTCAGCCCAGTCATGTCGCACGTTCGGACCTGGCTTTCCACCTGGTCGAGCACGTGCGGCAAGACGTGGTTCCACATGTCCTCGCCAATCGAGTAAAGGCCCTGGCTGCCTTGGCCTTCCAGTGGCGCGAAGTGTCCCATCTGTAAGCACTCCTTGTTCTCTTGGATCGCCTGGATCATCGGGTGGTCGGCCGCAGCGAAAACTACGCCCTGCGACGGCACCTTGTGCACGTTGCGCTGCGAGAGGTTCGTTGCGGTGTAGCCTGGGAACTTGCTCGCAAATGTGTGGGTCGAGCTCTTGTCGCTGTGATCCAGGACCCGAGACTGGTTGATCGCGTTCTCGGGAAGGATCGCGGCGAACTTCTGCGCCGTCGGCGAAAACACCTTCTCTTCGATCCCGGTCATCCGGAGTCCAACAGCGACCGGGATGTTCGAACAGGCGTTCGTCAGCTTCACGTGGTGTAGCACAACCGAGCGCAGGTCGCCGCACGGCTTTTTCGTGCCGTTCAGGTCGGTGAACTGTTCCTTCTGCAGGATCGTCGAGATGACAGCCTCCGAGGGGTGCCACCCGGCCTTGCGTGGATTCAGCATCAGGTCCGCGAGATTCGTGTTGATGTTCACGTGGATCACTCTTTCCAGCGGCGGAATTTCGCCCGGCGCGTACTGCAAGACGGGAGCTGGGATTTCATGGGAAGCGTTGGTGGCGGGATCGCGACGAGACATGACAACAACCGGTGCGCTACTTGCCTTCCTGCGATGCACCAACAGTTTGATTTTATGTGCGGCACGAGAGCGCGCGAGGACGGATACGCTCTACCCGTCCTCGTCCGTGCTCGACAGCGACCAGCCGCTGCTGCCTTCGGACGAGGTGGACGACGTGGGGGACGAGGCCGTGCGCGTCGCCCAAGCGTCCACCGCGGCGCCACTCGGAAGCGGCCAGGCCGCGTCTCGTACCCTGCACATGTACCTCAGCGCCCCTTCCTCCGTCTGGGGCCGCGGTCTGTGGTCGCCCGCCATCGCCGCGAGCGCCCTCCCGGCGGCTTCCTCTTCCGAGCGCAGCGCCATCGCCGACCACTCGTCCACCCCAGAGCGGCTTGATCTCCAGTTCTTCGTCGTCTCCAACACGCACCTGCACTCGCCCTGCATGTCGGACAACACCTCCGAGGGACTGGGGTCCGACCCCTCGAGGCTCAGATAGTTGCTCGCCAGCACGGCTGCCACGCAACCAAACGCCACATTCTGCATGCCTTCCCTGTCCAACCACCCACGCCGGCTCCTGACGACCTTGCACTCCGGCAACATTCGGCGCTGCGTGCCAAGCATCTTCAGCCCCGAGAGCGACGCCACTTCGTACGCGGACGACCCCTTCAGAGCTCGGTGCAGCGCCGGCCGCAGGAATGCACACACCCTGTCTGTCCTGCATCGACTCAGCAAAAGCGTTTCGCTTTCCTGGCGAGCATCCCCGTGCAGCAAAATGCTGCGCAGGGTCGAACCGAATATACACGCGCCCGTCGCTATGGGCGATTGGTCTTTCTTGCGCCAGCTCCTCGGACCAGACCTTCTCGGACCCCTGCTCCCCGCGCGCGGTGGCCTGTCTTGCAGGTACAGCCTGCGCACTGCAAGCGGCCTGCGCCCGGCCCGGGCCCCTATGTTGTACCCCTCGTGCACACTCTCCTTCACCTCAGCCAAGCTCGTGACGCTGCGCGCACTGCAACTCCAGGGAACCATGAGCGGCATGTCCGACGCGCTGGCATCTCTCGGCGGCGACATCACATTTGCGGTGTCGTGGTCGCTCGCGTCGGAGATGCTGTCCGGCGCGAGGGAATGGCAGCTCTCCGACGACGAACTGGTAGGCATCGTGCTGTGCGTCACGGTCGTGCTCTCCGCGCTTCCCGCCGCCGTGGGAGAGGCGTACGCGCGGCTCTCCAACAAAGAAGGGAGCCCCGGCGAGTCCAAGGGCAAGCACCCAGTCGGCCTGTCGCACTTTATACTCATGCTCGTATCTGTCGCACACAGAGTGGCCATATCCGTCACAGTCCAGCTGCTCTCCGCAAGCGCCCGGGCCACCGAGCCGCTGCGCGGGGTCCGAATACTAACTCTCGCGAGCGTTATCGTGTTCTTCGTCTTCCTCGAGTCCAACGCGACCAAGAGCGCCAGCAACAAATAGCCGCTGGCACGCAGCGGACTCTGTATTAGCGCCGACCCGTGACTGAGCAATAAAGACCCGTCTCTCGCTAACCTCGCGATCGGGCAAAGTCACTCACCACACATTAGCCATGATCGCGACTTCCATGGCTTCGTCACGCAGCCCATACGCCGGAGGCGCTCTCAACCCGTCTGCAAACCCCACCGCGGTCGACGGGTCGGTAGCCCTCTTCGGCGCGCGCTCCACCCCGCCAGACCTGGCAATCCCACAGCAAGCGCTCGCGCGAAACAACCGAGGCACCAACGTCACGATACCATACGCGCGACTGGTGCGCAGCGCCCTGTCCAAATATCATATCTGTGCAACCCGCTTCCTCCTCCCTCACATGGTGGCGGATTAGCATCCCGCTGCCGCCTCGCAGAGTTATTGCTCATATTTTGCCGCTGCCGCGCCGCAGGTCAACATGGCCACCACTAACCAAATCGAAGTCAAGTTCGACAATCCCTATTTCCCGGGGCCGGTGTCCGCGCCTTCTACACGCCCGGTCAAAGAGCCGGGCGAAATTGCGGAAGGCGACGTGGTATGGACATTGGTGCGCGAGTCGCCGCTCGACCGCCGCGGCAGCAGGGCTGGCGCCAGCGTCGCGTGCAAACCACAGCGCATGTGCGGACTTGCGTACGCGAGTGCCGCGTGGGGAGACATCGTCGGCAAAACAATCAAGCAATACGATCGTCCAGCGAAAACTTTCACCATGACCGACGCAACGACTGTGGATGCAAATAACCTGTCAGTTCTAATGGAAAAAATCATGAATCAATTTCATTGGCGGCCAGACGGCGTCGTTTTATCCACCAGCGAAGACACAGCCGACTTCGCACATCCGGATTCTACTGGCTGCAACTTGATAAATGTTTGTGTGCAGGGCCCGGCGGTCGCGAAATGCTGGAGCGCCAACAGCGCTTTGCAAACCAAAGCAGGGGATACCCTGTACCTGCTCGCGACAGTAGCGCTCAAAGAAGACCCCTTAACTCCCGGAATCTGGGTGGTCGACACTGACAACACGTGTATCAGGCCCGCGACTTCGCGGCAGCGCAAAGAGCAACTCGTAGAGCAGATGAAAGCGTTACGCAGTGCACTTGACGTCACCGCTGCCGAATTTGTCTTGAATCCGCCGGTCGTCGGCTGGAAAGTTGGGACCGTTATAGACTCCGCTGCCTCCAAGATCGGGGGCGTCATGGCAAAAAAGAGAGGTCGCGCTCCGGTAGCCGTAAAGTGCGCCGTCAGCCTCCAGGAACCGAGTGCAAACGACATGCTAAGAAAGCTGTCCATCCAAGTCCCCGATCTCTAGGTGCGAGTGCGCTACGCGGTAATCGTGCGTCGATCTCCGCCCGGAGCCGACCTCCAGCGCTTTGCTCGTAGCAGTCTCGGGTCCAGCTCGCATGAAATACACAACCAGTCCAGTGCAACCGACCGGCGACTTAGAGTGGCATATCAAGACGCCGGGATGATCGAGTTTTAAGCGGTCCAGTTGAAATTTCATATTATACACGTGGTATATAGTTCACGTGTGCCTGTTTCGCGTGAAAATTTGAACTTTTACTTATCGACGTAATCCTTCGATTTAAAATATCGGAAATGTTCCTCACAGCCGCACATATTGTTACATGAAAACAGTTGGAAGTTGCATAGCCGCTGTCGCTACATCGACGAGTTGTCAACTTGACGACCTATAGAGAACCCGCGAAACTCAGTGTCCTCTCTGGTGATACCAATCACGATCGATTGGCATGCGTGTCATATAATAAACCGCGCAGCAGTACCCATACCATAAGAATAACATCGACAAAAATGACCCCATATCTTCCGTTAAAAATCGAAGATGTCAAACAAAATGAGGGTGACACCGTTTCTCGCGGTCAAAATGCAAGTGTGGATCTCTTGTGCTGCAAACTGAAACCAGGCGTGGGCGTACAGGACCGTGATTTACTGGTAGAAACATTTGCGGATCCAAATGTCCGCGTGAACGTTGCGTGGGACAATCCAGCAGAACATAAATACATGAAAGCCAACCACCCGTCATTTGAGCCGGTGAGTGAACTAAAGTTAAAGGGCTTGGACGCGATATGGGGAAAACTGCAGTGCACATCTGCAATTCAGTTTGTGGTTGACCAGGTTGTGAGTTCAATTAATTTTACCGAACCACAACTGGAAGCTGAGATTGTAGGAGTGGCAAACAGATCTATATCTCGCCAGCGATCATATAACCACCCCTCGTATGATTTCCACACGGACGTCTCGCCTAACCCTGAAGTATACGCCAGACAGATAAAAAGATTACTACCATATCAATTTCAAAGTACATTGACGGACCCCGCATACGCTTTATTCCCCGTCACATTCGTCGCCTACTTCATGGACGACCATTCAGCTGTCCACTGGCACCCAGCATTTGCAACCACGGTTGTGAAATGCAACGAAAACGAGTCGGATCTTGCGTCTTGTCGTGTCGGCTATTGTCCTCGCAAAAACGGGACTGTCGGTATATTTCCAGGGTGGAATGAACATTCTGTTGCTCCGAATCCGGGGCTGGAACGGTTTGGAGTTGTTCGGAAGGTAAACATTCATTACAAAAGAACGGCGTTTGGAGAATCACTGGATTGGCAGTTTTTCAAAGACAAATTTAAGACATCGGTAAATCAGTGTGATCAATTCACTGGCATTGTCTCTGAAGAGATTGGTTACCTGAGTCATATCCTGCAAGAGTCAAAACAACAACCGCCACCCAACTACTAAAAAAACATTAGGGCCCGCACCAGAAGGACCCCCGGCCGAAGCCGTGGCGCCCCCGTCCCCCTCGCACGTGATGTGCCCACACTCGAGCGGATGCGCAGGCCAGCGATGGGTCCTGAGAGGCCTCTTCGACGACCCCTTAAGTCGGGGGGTAGTCCCGGAAGCCTGGACGAGACAGACATAATCAACTGAGATGTCAACTCCAACGACCCCCGGTCCCGCACCCGAAGCATCCCCGGCCTCTTTCTGGGTCGCGGGGGCCAGAGCAGCCTCCTTGGAATCCGAGCTGTCCGGCCCGCTGCTGGTGAAATTCAGGACCGGCGGAGTGGGCAAGGCCCCGCCCCCGCCCCACTCGCACGTGATGTGCCCACACTCGAGCGGATGCGCAGGCCAGCGATGGGTCCTGAGAGGCCTCTTCGACGACCCCTTCAGTCGGGGGGTAGTCCCGGAAGCCTGGACGAGACAGGCAGAATCGAC
>Ga0209304_1000271_pt1 | contig 37708 bp, 35 predicted proteins | sample COGITO_mtgs_1004_4_FD_184789 | JGI IMG/M metagenome (GOLD analysis project Ga0209304, IMG submission 184789) | Pelagic marine microbial communities from North Sea - COGITO_mtgs_100423 (SPAdes) (version 2) | ecosystem: Environmental > Aquatic > Marine > Epipelagic ...
TCTCTTGAAATTGAGGATCCAACCACATTACAGACTCCAAATACAAACGCACCTTTTTCTTTAGCGAGTTTGATGGCGGCAAGGGTATCGGCTGTTTCTCCAGATTGTGAAATGGCAATAACCACATCATTTTCAGAAATCACAGGATTTCTGTATCGAAATTCTGAAGCATATTCAACCTCCACAGGGATGCGTACCAAGTCTTCAATAATATATTCTGCAACTAATCCGGCATGCCAAGACGTTCCACAGGCGATAATAATAATACGGTTGGCGTTCAAAAACTTGCCCATATTATCTTCTACACCTGCCATTTTGATGATGCCTTCGTCTATTAATAATCGACCTCTATAAGTATCTTTAATGGCGTTTGGTTGCTCAAAAATTTCTTTTAGCATAAAATGATCATAACCGCCTTTTTCAATTTGCTCAAGATTTATTTTCAGTTCTTGAACGTAGGGGCTGACGATTCTGTCGTCTTTAATATTCCGTACATTTAATGGCTTGTGCAATCTAATGACCGCCATTTCTTCGTCCTCTAAATAGACGGCATTGTTGGTGTACTCTATAAAAGGAGAGGCGTCACTCGCAATAAAAAATTCATTTTCGCCAACACCAATTGCAAGTGGGCTTCCTAAGCGCGCCACTACAATTTCATTTGGTTTTTTGATGTCAAACACCGCAATTGCGTAAGCACCAACCACTTGGTTGAGTGCGACTTGCACAGCTTTTCCAAGTTTTAAATCGCTATTTTTTTGAATGTCTTCAATCAGGTTTACTAAAACTTCTGTATCTGTATCTGATGAAAATTTGTAACCTCTTTTAATGAGTTCCTCTTTAAGAGTCGCATAGTTTTCGATAATCCCATTATGGATGATCACTAAATCTCCAGAATTAGAAAAATGAGGATGTGAATTGACATCGTTTGGAACGCCGTGGGTTGCCCAACGGGTGTGTCCAATTCCTAAACTACCAACTGGATTGATTTGTTCAGAAACTTTAGCCTCTAAATCGGCGACTTTCCCTTTGGTCTTTGAGAGTTTAATTTCAGAACCATCATAAAGTGCAATTCCGGCACTGTCGTAACCTCTATATTCTAAACGTTGAAGTCCTTTTAGTATTACTGGATAGGCGTCTCGATGGCCAATGTATCCTACAATTCCACACATATATTTTAGTTACTAGGTTCGGTTCTTGGTTCGGTATAATAAATATTAAGTTTTACTCTTTTGGCGACATTTGGAGAGTTACTTCCGTGTAGAACAACACTTTTGGGAGATAAAACAGTTCCTGTAGGAACGCCTTCTATAGTTGTAATATCTAAACCAATACCTACATCAATACTCGTTTGAAACCCTCTTGGGGAGGCTGACCCTACATTGGAAGAAACAACAAGACCAAGCTTCACATTTGTAGAATCGTCAATAATGATGTTATTCAAATGCTCTGTCAGTCTAATTTTATATTTCTTTTGTTCCGTACCATCCGCACTTGTTTCGGTGCTTAAAGGCACCAAATGTGTGAATTTAGAATCCGCCGAAGCCGTATTGACTGTTTGATCTAAAAAGAAATCAGTCATAGGAATATTATTATCTAAATCATAAAGATAGACTCTGTTAGGATGATCCGTATTTAGTTGGGTTTCATCGATATAAAATTCTAAATAAGCTTCGTTGATCAAGCGCTTTACGGATACCAAGCCGTTGTTGTCCACTTCTCTAAACTCATTCAGTTGGTCCTCTTCAGAGTTTCCAGCTTCGTCTGCAAACAATTCAACAATAGCCATAGAGCCTTCGCCGCCTTTTAAATAAAGGTAATCATCACCTTCTGCATCTGTAGTGGTATCATCGATAATATTGGTTACGGAAGCATTAAAGGTATTGTCAAAAATATTCACGCGATTCCCTGTGAAATTCATTTCATATTCGCCTTGAGATGTAATGGTTGAGGTCTCCCCATTTACGGTAACAGTTTCCTCGTAGGTGTAATAGATGGTTACACTTGCATCCGTCGAAGAAAAGTCCAATTGCATTAGGTTTCCACCCATCGGAGTAATAGACTCTGCCTTAAAGTAGAGGCCTCTAAAATACTCGTAAAAATTACTGGAGCTACTCAGGACTTCATCCTCTTCTTTTGAAAAGATCAAGTCGTCCCAAAATGCTGCAATAGGATTTGAGTTTTGACCAGTGGGACTGAATAAGTGCACTCTTAAGCTTGGTTGTAACGTAGATGCGACTTCAAAAACGTCAGTTTCCTCATTATCTTCCCACAAATCTATAGAATCTGCACTTGGAAAATAGCTGTTATCTTGATAAATTAATTGCCCTTCAAGATCGGTGGTTCCCATTAGTTCACCTTGAGCCAAAGTTCCGTTGGAATAATAATTTTGAGGCGCATCTAAGTCTGCGTTCGGATCAAACGTTCTTAGGTAATAATTGTTTTTAAAAATTGATAGTTTAATGGGATCGCTTCCATATAAATAATCAAGTGTATAAGTCATTGTCTCAGTATCTATAGTGCTTTTGTAAGGAACGGTTAAGACCACAGAGTCTAAAATAGTATCGTCTCCAAAATCAGGCGCAAAGGTTTTAGGTGTTAGTTGCCCTACAAAATCAACTTTTGAATCTCCAAATACAGGATCGTAATAGTAGCCCAAAAGGTTTTCAGAGAGGCCATTGGACTGAAATGGCTTCATTTTTTTATTGTAAGTTTTTACAGGATATGTACCGTTTTTAATTTCAAAATCGGGCGTTCCCACAATTCCGGTTCCAATTTCAGAAAACTCATTGTCACAAGCCTGAATCATAAAAATCAGAGATAAACAACAAACGGATTTAAACAATACGGAGTTTAGGTTTTTCATATTAAGGGACTAGTTTTAAGATTTGTGTATTGTAAAATTCAGTGTAAGCCTCTGCAAAAGCTTCAGGGTATTGGTAGTCCAAAACAGGTTTTTCACAATCAGCAAGGTAATCGTCTAATTCTTTTGGGAGGTCTTGAGACCCTCTTATCAATCCATCTGAAAAATCAACTGCGACTTTCATTAAGTTAGTATAGGAAGGTGTTTTTAACTTGTTGATGTGTGTATCCTCAATTTCATCAAACTTAATTTTGTCAACCATGCCCATATTAAGCGTCTTGTCAAAACTCTGGTTATATATAGAGGTTACAATTTTACTTTCTTTGAAAAGCGGTTCGTCTTTATAGTATTGCTTCAAATATAATGGCAATAAAGAGGCCAGCCACCCATGCACATGAATAATGTCGGGAGCCCAATTTAATTTCTTTACAGTTTCTATAACCCCTTTAGCAAAAAATATAGCACGTTCATCATTGTCATCAAATAATTCACCGTTTTCATCGGTAAACGTTGCTTTACGTCTAAAATACTCTTCGTTATCAATAAAATATACTTGAATGCGTTCCTTTGGAATCGAAGCTACTTTTATGATTAAAGGCATGTCTAAATCATTAATCACTAAGTTGATTCCCGACAAGCGAATCACCTCATGTAACTGATGCCTTCTCTCGTTGATATTCCCATAACGCGGCATGAATATTCGTATCTGCCCCCCTTGTTTATTCACCATTCTAGGCGCTTCAAACGACATGGAGGAAATCTCCGTTTCAGGTAAATAGGGTACAACCTCGGACGAAACGTATAATATTCTCTTATCTTTCATAAGTTTTATGGTTTTAGCGTTTATCAACAAAAAACACGCAAAAATACAAAATTTTATGCAGATTAACAGTAATACCTTAAGTTTGCACGTTGTTAAATATTTACTAAATGCGAGTTTACACATCTAAAGCCGAGTTGCGCACCTTCATTAGCAAGGAAAAAAACACTGCTTTTTCATTGGGATTTGTGCCAACGATGGGCGCACTCCACGTGGGGCATCTGTCTTTAGTGAAAGCTGCTTTGGCTGAAAACACGCTGGTGGTTGTCAGTATTTTTGTAAACCCCACCCAGTTTGACAATCCAAATGATTTAAGCTCATATCCACGTACGTTGACCGAAGATGTTCAGTTATTAGAAACACTTTCTGAAACACAGATTTTAGTCTATGCCCCAACCGTTAGCGATGTCTATGGATCTGAAATGAACGCCGATCATTTTGATTTTGGAGGTCTGGAATTTGAAATGGAAGGTAAATTTAGAACTGGCCATTTTGATGGGGTTGGAACCATTGTAAAACATCTGTTTGAAATTGTAAAACCCAACTTTGCTTATTTTGGTGAAAAAGATTTTCAGCAATTACAAATTATCAAAAAGATGGTTGAGATTACCAAGCTCCCAGTCACAATCACTGGCTGTCCAATTGAGCGTGAGTCCAATGGACTCGCTATGAGTTCACGAAACAGCCGTTTGTCTGCCGAAGAAATAGAAAAATCAGGCTTAATTTATAAAACGCTCCAAACCGTTAAAGAAAAATTTCAATCCGAAAACCATACAGTTATTTCCGATTGGGTAAGCACTCAATTTAGCAACCACCCTTTATTTGAGTTGGAATATTTTCAGATTTCAGAGAGTGAAAACTTAGCGCCCATTCAACAAAAAAATCAAACTAAAATATACCGCGCATTTATTGCAGTTTTTGCAGGAGATGTCCGATTAATTGACAATATCGCTTTAAATTAATTACCTTTGACAACTATGCAAATACAAGTCGTAAAATCTAAAATTCATCGTGTAAAAGTAACAGGGGCAGACCTTGATTATATTGGCAGCATTACCATTGATGAAGACTTAATGGATGCCGCAAATATTATTCAAGGCGAAAAAATCCAAGTGGTTAACAATAACAACGGCGAACGCCTAGACACCTACGTGATTCCTGGCCCTCGAAACTCAGGTGAAATTACGCTTAATGGTGCTGCGGCACATAAAGTCTCTATAGGCGATGTCCTGATTTTAATCACCTATGCGTTTATGGATGTGGAAGCCGCTAAAATATTCAAGCCGTCTTTAGTGTTTCCGAATGAAGCCAATAACCTTTTAAACTAATTTCTTGAACGAGAAACTCAAATCAGCTCTTAAAATTAGCCTTCCGCTTTTGCTAGGAGGGGTGTTGGTTTGGTATTCATTGTCTAAAATTTCGATTCCTGTATTGTTAGGGTATTTTAAAAATGCCGATTATTTCTGGATTGGGCTAGGAGTTTTTTTTGGACTGCTAAGTCATTTATCGCGCGCCTACCGTTGGAAATTCATGATTGAACCCATGGGTTACACCTTGCGTTTTCCAAACAGTATCATGGCGGTTTTTACAACCTATATTGTAAATTACACCATTCCAAGAGCTGGCGAAGTTTCACGAGCGACCATTTTAACGAATTATGAAGGCGTTCCTTTTGAGAAAGGATTTGGAACCATCATTGCCGAACGCGTCGCCGATTTAGCAGTCATGCTTTGTATTATCAGTATAAGTTTAATATTGGAGTTTGATATCATTTACAATTATCTAGTTACCGCGATTGACCCTACCAAACTGATTGTTTTAGCCCTCGTTGGAATCTTAACACTCGTTCTCGGATATCAGCTTTTTAAAAAATCAAATCATCCTTTTGTTTTAAAAATTAAAACCCTCTTGTCAGGTCTTGTTGAGGGGATTACAAGCATTTTGAAAATGAAAAAGAAATGGGCCTTTATTTTTCATACACTATTCATTTGGGGCATGTACGTACTAATGTTTTATATCACCTCTTTTTCTATCGTCGAAACAAGTCAGCTTCCGTTTTCTGCGATTCTCATTGGTTTTATTTTTGCAAGTTTCAGCATTGCAGCAACCAATGGCGGAATTGGGTCCTATCCACTCGCTATTTTTGCAGCCTTCTCTATGTTCAACATTCCTGAAGATTCGAGTATTGCATTTGGATGGGTTATGTGGACTTCACAAACCGTAATGATCATCGTATTAGGAGGTGCCTCGCTCCTCTTTTTACCGATCTACAACAGACTTTATCCAAAACAAACTTCGGAATAATATATTTCGTTTTCGGTTATTTTCTTAACTTGGCAACACAAATATTTAACTTGTTTATATGAAATTTTTTGTCCTCTCAGCCTTCCTATGTTTTAATCTAACCCTAGCTCAGACGGTTTATGAATCGATGGAATCCGAATCCTTAGGAACCTCACGCGAATTAAAAATACAACTTCCACGGAACTACGAAGAAAACACTGAAAAACACTATCCCTTAATTGTTGTTTTTGATGGGGACTACCTTTTTGAAGTCGTGGCTGGAAATGTAGATTATTATTCCTATTGGGAAGACATGCCGGAAGCCATTGTGGTAGGGGTGAATCAAGACGATTCAAGATCAGAAGATTGTAATATTTCAGTAGAAGATTACTCTCCTTCCAAAACAGGAGCTCAATTTTATGATTTTATTGAAAACGAACTCCTTACTTTTATGAGTGAAAATTACCGCAGTCTCAACTTCCGAGTCGCTGTAGGGCACGGTAAAACGGCAAATTTCATGAATCACTTTTTGTTTAATACCCGCCCTATTTTTAATGCGTTTGTTGCTTTGAGTCCGAGCTTGTCTCCTAATATGGAAGAAAATCTCACAAGAAGACTCGGTCTTGAAAGTGATTCCAAAACGTTTTATTACCTATCGACGGCTGCTTTAGATATCAAGCGAAATAAGAAAGAAATTGAGGCACTTCACACCAAGATTTCTGCTTTAGAAAACAAAAACCTCCTCTATGCATTTGACAATTTTGACGACGCAAATCATTATTCACTTGCAGCCCAATCCATTCCAAAAGCGTTACAAAGTATATTTTTAGTATTTCAACCGATTAGCAAGGCGGAGTATAAGGAACACATCTTAACTTTAGAGACCTCGCCTGTAGATTATCTCCTTGAAAAATATGATACGATCGAAACCTTATTTGGTATCGAAAAGCAAATACTCATAAATGATTTTAGAGCCATTGCAGCAGCCATCCAAAAAACAAAACAATTTGATTACTATAAAGACTTAGGGAAAATTGCTAGAGATCAGCGCCCCAATACGGTTTTAGGAAGCTTCTTTATGGCGCGGTATTTTGAAGAAATTGGGAAGCCAGAAAAAGCAATGGACATCTATAGATCGGCCTACACTCTTGAAGAGGTTGAAGGCTACACAAAAGATGAAATGCTTGAAAGAGCAGATGAAATTAAACAAGAATTCGGACTCTAATGGCTAAAGTAAAAACCACCTTTTTTTGTCAGAGCTGTGGGGCTCAATCTGCCAAATGGCAAGGACAATGTACCTCCTGTAAATCTTGGAATACGATTGTAGAAGAATTGGTTCAGAAACCGGATAAAAAAGATTGGAAAACGGGGAATCAAAGCGCCCCAAACCGGGTCTCGAAACCTTTAAAAATCTCTGAAATTGACACTACCAAAACCGTTCGAATGGATACGGCTGATGGGGAGTTAAATCGCGTTTTAGGAGGCGGGATTGTCCCTGGGTCTCTCACCCTTTTGGGAGGAGAGCCGGGCATAGGAAAAAGCACACTGATGCTTCAAGTATCTTTAAAACTACCCTATAAAACGCTGTACGTTTCAGGGGAAGAAAGTCAAAAACAAATCAAATTACGTGCAGAACGCATTCAACCACTGAATGATACTTGCTACATTTTAACCGAAACAAAAACTCAACTTATATTCAAACAAATTGAAGCACTTCAACCCGATGTGGTGATTATTGATTCGATTCAAACTTTACAAAGTGATTACCTTGAAGCTTCTGCTGGAAGCGTATCTCAAATAAAAGAATGCACAACGGAGCTCATTAAATTTGCAAAAGAAACAGCAACGCCTGTTATTTTAATAGGACACATCACCAAAGACGGTTCTATTGCAGGACCAAAAATATTAGAGCATATGGTAGATACCGTGCTTCAGTTTGAAGGCGATAGAAATCATGTGTTTAGAATTTTAAGAGCCCACAAAAACCGTTTTGGATCCACCCACGAATTGGGGATTTATGAAATGCTAGGAACAGGCTTGCGGGAAGTTACCAATCCCTCAGAAATTCTCATTTCCAAAAAAGACGAAGCCTTATCAGGCAACGCTATTGCGGTTACACTCGAAGGAGTTCGCCCCTTACTCATTGAAGTTCAAGCACTGGTCAGTACCGCGGTTTATGGAACCCCACAACGCAGTGCAACAGGTTTTAACGCCAAACGTCTCAATATGTTGTTGGCAGTTTTAGAAAAACGTGCCGGCTTTAGACTCGGCGCAAAAGATGTATTTTTAAATATTACAGGAGGTATTAATGTGGACGATCCCGCGATAGATTTAGCAGTGGTCGCAGCCATTTTATCGTCTAATGACGATGAGGCCTTGGCCAAGAATTTTTGTTTTGCCGGTGAAGTTGGTTTGTCTGGAGAAATCCGACCTGTTCAGCGTGTGGACCAACGAATTTTAGAAGCTGAAAAATTAGGCTTTGAAATTATATTTGTTTCAAAACACAATAAAATAGGACTTAAAAACACCGCAATCAAAGTTCAGCTGCTCACCAAAATCGAGGACCTGGTTCAGATTATAGGCTAGTTGAAACCAAAAAAAGCTGTCAAAAAAAGTTTTTCTTTGTCAATCTGAACCTGCCTACCGTCAGGCAGGGTCAGATTGACAGATCTTTTACTTTTCTAGACAGACTCTTGTGAAATACCGATTGCGATTAACAGTGCTCGTTATACGCATCCATTAAGTTTTCTGCAATCAATTCTGCAGGGCGTCCTTCGATATGATGACGCTCAAGCATGTGCACCAATTCACCATCTTTAAACAAGGCCATACAAGGCGAGCTTGGAGGAAACGGAACCATATGTGCTCTCGCTTTATCAACCGCTTCTTTATCAACGCCTGCAAATACCGTAACGGATTGAACGGGACGTTTGTCATTTTCTAAACTCATGATGGCACCTGGGCGCGCGTTGGCAGCTGCACAACCACAAACGGAATTGACTACGATTAAAGTCGTGCCAGATTGTGCTAAAGCAGTGTCCACAGCTTCGGCGGTATGTAATTCTTCAAAACCTACTTGTGTTAAATGTTCACGCATGGGTTTTACTAATTCTGCTGGATACATGTGTATTTATTTTTAATTAAGGTACAAAGATACACATTTGTCGGGCAATTAGATTCATTTTTAAGAATGTCAAATGTTAAATTGACTATAAATTAGTTCAGAAATCTCAGCGGTTGTCATCGGTTACTATTCTTTTTTTGTAGGTTTGATTTTTAATTTAATTTTTACAGATATATATGGGATTTTCAAAATGGATAGGTGCTACAATTGGATGGTCATTTGGAGGGCCCATTGGGGCTATTATAGGAATGGCAGTGGGCAGTATGCTAGACGCATCTTCTAAAGGTGGCAGCGTGAGAACTCAAAATCAATCGGCAACACGCTCGGGAGATTTTGAAGTGAGTTTATTGATATTGGCATCGATTGTCATCAAAGCAGATGGAAAGCAAGACCAGCGCGAGTTGGATTTTGTCCGTGCACAGTTTGTTCAAATGTATGGGAAAGATCGCGCCAATCAGGCCTTTAATTTATTTAAAGAAATTTCCAAACAAACCAATATTTCCACGCGACAAGTCTGTTTGCAGATTCGTCAAATGATGGACCATGCCTCGCGACTTCAGCTGATTCACTTCTTGTTTGGCATTGCAAAAGCAGATGGTCATGTGGCCGATTCGGAGGTGGATGCAATTTCTCTTATCGCCTCTTATTTGGGGATCAATCCTAGAGATTTTGAGAGTATTCAAGCCATGTTTTATAAGAGTTCGGATAGTGCGTATAAAATTTTAGAACTTGACACAAATGCCACCATGTCCGAAATTAAAACGGCTTACAGAAAAATGGCCAAAAAATACCACCCCGATAAAGTCTTGCATTTAGGAAAAGAACATCAAAAAGGGGCAGAAGAAAAGTTTAGAAAGGTTCAAGAAGCTTACGAACAACTTCAAAAAGAGAAAGGGATTTAGTAACTTGCACAAAATTTCAACTATCCATGGATCAAATTATTTCCTATCTCAGTAGTATCGACCCTATTTTAGCGGCTCTGTATGCGTCATTATTTACGTGGATTGTCACGGCTTTAGGAGCGTCTCTTGTATTTTTCTTCAAAGGCATGAATCGGGGGCTTTTAGATGGGATGCTCGGTTTTACAGGCGGTGTTATGGTGGCGGCTAGTTTTTGGAGTCTATTGGCGCCAAGCATTGAAATGAGTCCTGGCGAAGGTTTTGTAAAGGTATTTCCAGCAGCAGTTGGATTTGGATTGGGGGCATTGTTTCTTTTTGGACTGGACAAGGTGCTTCCTCATTTACATATTAATTTTAAAGAAAGTGAAAAAGAAGGTGTCAAATCGCCTTGGCATCGTACGACATTATTGGTACTTGCCATCACACTTCATAACATTCCAGAAGGCTTGGCCGTTGGCGTTCTCTTTGGAGGCGTTGCTGCGGGAATTCCTGAAGCGACTATTGGCGGTGCTGTGGCATTGGCCATTGGAATTGGAATTCAAAATTTCCCAGAAGGACTGGCGGTTTCCATGCCACTCAGACGACAAGGCGTCACAAAGTTTAAAAGTTTTTGGTACGGACAATTGTCTGCCATTGTTGAACCGATCGCCGCCGTTATTGGTGCAGTGGCAGTGACCTTTTTCACTCCCATTTTACCTTATGCTTTGGCATTTGCAGCGGGGGCTATGATTTTTGTAGTCGTTGAAGAAGTGATTCCAGAAACACAGCGCGATAAATATACCGACATTGCAACTCTTGGATTTATTGGAGGGTTTATTGTGATGATGACCTTAGATGTTGCTTTAGGTTAGCATCCACAACTGCCGTTGCCACAATCACCATCCTTTTTTTTGGACTTCCAGAGCTGTTTACGGAACAGATAAGCAAGCGCCAAAATTAAAATGGAAGCGATTACAACTGTTTGAAAGGTTTCGTTCATGTCCTTATTTTAAAAATTGAAACGCAATTAAAGCACAAATATAAGCGATGGCTGTCATTCCAATGAGCTGAAGTATTGGCCACTTCCAGCTTTTTGTTTCTCGTTTTACAATTGCCAATGTACTCATGCATTGCATGGCAAACGCATAAAACAAGAGTAAAGAAATCCCCGAAGCAAGTGTGAATACTTTGGTACCATCGGCATACGTTTCGTTCGCCATTTTGGTTTTGATAGTCTCTATGTTTTCACCTTCACTGGCGCTTCCTACACTGTAAATTGTTGCCAAAGTTCCTACAAATACTTCTCGAGCTGCAAAAGAGGCAACCAATCCAATACCCACTTTCCAATCATATCCCAAAGGTTTGATCAGGGGTTCAATGGTTTTTCCAACGATGCCTATATAAGAGTGTTCTAGCTTAAAAGCTGCAATTTGATCGTTTCGTTCATAAGTGGTTTGCGTGGCGGTTGTTTCCACATAAGACTCGGCATTTTTGAATTTATCACCAGGACCAAAAGACGCCATTACCCAAAGAATAATGGAGATGGCTAAAATGATTTTCCCGGCTTCAAACACAAAGGTTTTTGTTTTTTCAATGACCGTAATAATGACGTTTTTCAGTAAGGGCAATTTATAGTTGGGCATCTCAACCACAAAAAAGGTCTTGTGCTTTGTTTTTAAAATTCTATCGAGGATGTAAGCCGAAAAGATGGCCATTCCAAATCCAACGAGGTACAAGGCCATTAAGGTGAGTGCTTGGTAGCTGAGTCCAATAATAGAGCCTTCTGGGATTACCAAGGCGATGATGATGAGGTACACGGGCAAACGTGCCGAACAGGTGGTAAAAGGGACGACTAATATGGTAATGAGGCGTTCTTTCCAGTTTTCAATATTTCGGGTGGCCATGACGGCTGGAATGGCACAAGCCGTTCCAGAAATTAAGGGCACTAAACTTTTCCCACTCAATCCAAATCGACGCATCACGCGGTCCATCAAAAAGACCACACGACTCATATAACCACTTTCTTCTAAAATCGAAATAAACAAAAACAAAAAGGCAATTTGTGGGATAAAAATCACAATCCCTCCAATTCCGGAGACAATGCCTTCCGCAACTAAATCGGTTAACATTCCGCCACCGGGAAAGGTGTTTTTAACCCATTCTGCCAAGCTTGCAAAGGTGGTATCGATGAGGTCCATAGGGAAGGTTGCCCAGTCATAGATTGCTTGAAAAATGGTTAATAAAATCAAGAAAAAGATCACATATCCCCATACTTTATGAATGAGTAAACGGTCCAATTTACTTCGTAAGCCAGTGGCCTTGGAGCGGTCAATGGTTTGTCCTTCTTTTAAAATCGCATTGATAAATTGGTAGCGTTTGATGGCTTCTTTTTGCTGCAATCGCTTTAATTCCTGATTCGATTTTGTTTTAAATTTTGATATATCTAATTCCTGACGGGTGATTTTTCCAAAATTTGCATCTTGAGTAATCACCAACCATAATTTGTAAACATCCTGATTAGGAAACGCTTTTTGTAAACTTTGAAAATAAGTTGCGTCAATTGTGGAGGTGTCCAAACAGGGTTCCGTAGAAATGGTTTTATAATTCTCAATGAGCTGTTTGAGTTCATCAATGCCTCGATTTTTTCGGGTACTGACAAGTGCTATTTTGGTATGAAGCTTGGCTTCTAACAATCCGATATCCAAGGAGATGCCTTTGCGGTTCATCAAATCACTCATGTTAATCACCAAAATAGTGGGGATTTTGAGGTCTTTAATTTGTGTAAATAAGAGTAAATTTCGTTTTAAGTTTTCAACATCACTGACAATTATTGCGACATCGGGGTAGTCTTTATCGTTTTTATTGAGCAATAATTCGATCACCACATTTTCATCCAAAGAAGAGGCGTTGAGGCTGTAGGTGCCTGGGAGGTCCAACACATGGGCTTTGACGCCACGAGATAATTCACAAATCCCTTGCTTTTTATCGACGGTAATGCCAGGATAATTCCCTACTTTTTGATTGAGGCCTGTCAACGCATTAAACACCGAAGTTTTTCCGGTGTTAGGGTTTCCAATTAGCGCAACGTTTAGCTGTTTACTCATCTATTTTTTCGATTACAATCAGGGAGGCTGTTTCTTTTCTTATGGCCAAAAAGCTATCGTTTACATTCAGGTACATCGGGTCGGAAAAGGGGGCCAGTTGAAGTAAATGCACTTCATTCCCAGGGAGGCATCCCATTTCTAGTAATTTTAGAGGGATGTCTTCTGAAGAGCTGTCGGTAATAATGCCTTTTTCTCCTTTTTTAAGATCTGCAATGGTAAAGCGCATGCTTATTTAGATTCATTTTAAAGAAGCAAAAGTACTAAAAAGATTAGTTTTTATACGATGCTTTTAAAATTTTTATCTCTTCAAGAAGGCGGTCAATTTCCTCAGGATCGGTTCCATCGTAAAACCCACGGATTTGCCGTTTTTTATCAATCAACATAAAATTCTCGGTATGAATCATGTCAAAGGGGCCGCCGTCGCCTGCATCTTTCACTGCCAGATAGGATTTGCGTGCGAGTTCATAAATTTGTTTTTTGTCGCCTGTGACCAAGTTCCATTTGGAGGCATTCACCAATTTTTTTTTGGCGTAGCGTTTGAGTTGGGCAACGGAGTCAATTTCGGGCGTTACGGAATGGGATAGGAGTAAAATTTCAGGATCACTAATGGTTTTCTTTTGAATGTCGTACATGTGATCCGTCATAATGGGGCAGATGGTCTGGCAGGTGGTGAAGAAAAAATCGGCTACATAGATTTTATTTTTATAAAATTCATGTGTAATCGTTTCTCCATTTTGATTGATCAAGCTAAAATCTGCGATGCGGTGGTATTTTTTTTGATGTTGAATGGTGCTGTCTACCAATTCATAATTCACTTGTGCCGGCTGGTAAATAGGCAGTGCTTTTACAGGATTCAGGATGTTGTAAAACAGAGTGATAATAATGCAGGACAGCACAAAGAGGGTGGTAATGAACAGTTTGTATTTTTTTAAAAAGGAATTCATAGGGTTGTCATTGTGTTTGCAAAAGTACAATACAGAACAGAGAACTTTGAATATATCTTCCTATAAATTAAGCGTCTCAATAAAGTTTTTGTATCTAAACTGAAAACTTTACATTTGTTCACTTAATCCTACACATACTACATGGAATTTGTTATCAAAATATCACAGTTTTTATTGAGCCTCTCCTTACTGATTGTGCTGCACGAATTAGGCCATTTTATTCCGGCTAAATTATTTAAAACCCGCGTTGAAAAGTTTTACCTCTTTTTCGATGTCAAATATTCTTTGTTTAAAAAGAAAATTGGCGATACTGTTTACGGGATTGGTTGGTTGCCTTTGGGTGGCTATGTGAAGATTTCAGGGATGATTGACGAGAGCATGGACAAAGAGCAAATGGCACAAGAGCCACAGCCTTGGGAATTCCGCTCTAAGCCGTCTTGGCAACGATTGATTATCATGTTGGGTGGTGTGACCGTTAATTTTATATTGGCTGCGGTTATTTATGTTTTTATGGCGTTTTCGTATGGCGATTCTGATATTGATGCAAAAAGCATCAAAGATGGGTATATGATTACAAACCCTTTACTGATCGAACTCGGATTACAAACGGGCGATAATATTACAGCGATTAATGACCAAGAGATTGTGAATTATTCAGATTTAAAAAAGAACCTTTTGGCGGCGCAACTCGTGAGTTTCGAGCGTAACGGCGTGCCAATGACGGTGACGTTTCCTGAAGACTTTTTAGGTCAACTGAGCAGCAGCAAAAGCCGTTCCTTTTTTGAATTGAGACAACCATTTATGGTAAGTGAAATACAGGAAACCTCCTTAAATAAAGACCAAGATTTACAGAAAGGCGATGTGTTGACGAGTGTTGACGGGAAGCCTCTTAAATATTTTGATGAATTTGAAGCTTTGGCTTCAGACTACAAAGGGCAAACTGTGAACGTTACTGTTTTAAGAGCTGGGGAATCCCTTAACAAAACTCTTCAGATTGATGCCGATGGGAAGTTAGGAATTATCACAGGAGCTAGTTATTCTGCGATACAAGAACTGGGTTACTATAAAATTGTTGAAAACGAATATACATTTGGTGAAAGTATTGGGGTTGGTCTGAATCGTTTTACCTCACAGATGTCGGCATATTGGATGCAGTTAAAACTTATTTTCTCACCGAGTACAGGAGCTTATAAAGGGGTTGGTGGATTTAAAGCCATCTTCGATATTTTTCCAGACACTTGGAGTTGGGAAGCATTTTGGAGTATTACGGCCTTTTTATCGATTATGTTAGGGGTGTTGAACTTATTGCCTATTCCTGCTTTGGACGGTGGACACGTGATGTTTTTACTTTACGAAATGGTTTCTGGGCGTAAGCCAAGCGACAAGTTTATGGAGTATGCACAAACGGCTGGATTCTTTATTTTGATTGCCTTAGTGTTGTTTGCCAATGGAAATGATATTTTTAAAGCGGTATTTGGTTAAATATTATTAAAATTCTATTTGTATAGAATAAAAAATACTATATATTTGCGCTCGCAATAGCGAAAAAACACTCCTCCTTAGCTCAGTTGGTTAGAGCATCTGACTGTTAATCAGAGGGTCCTTAGTTCGAGCCTAAGAGGAGGAGCAAGTTATAAAGCCTTTACAGAAATGTAAGGGCTTTTTTTTGGTGCGTACACGCCCCTAAATTTTGCTGAAAAAATCACACTTTGGAAGAACGTAGAAAAACACTGTTTTTAGATTGACTCTCCCTTTTTTCAAACGCACAGACTTCTAAAATTCTGTTAAAAAATAGTTTAGCAATCAGAATTTAGTACCTTTAATTTATTATGAAACATGCATTCCATAAAATAGCGTCCTTATTAATGGCTTTTGTAGTCTTATTTTCTACACTGTCATTTACGGTTGACATGCACTTTTGTGGCGAAACTTTAGTAGATACCGCCCTATTTCAAAAGGCAAAAACCTGCGGAATGGAAATACAAAACCCACCTACTACTGATGGATGTACTATTTCTAAAAAGAATTGTTGTAACGACAAACAATTAGTGATTGAGGGTCAAAATGAATTGCAACTGTCTTTTGACAGCCTTTCTTTTGAACAACAACAATTTGTGGTTGCTTTGGTTTACACTTATAGCACCCTTTTTGAAGGTTTAGATTGTAATTCATCCTCTTTCGAAGCATACAAACCACCACGCGTCATAAGGCAAATCTTCAAGCTTGACGAGACGTATTTAATTTGATTTTTTTTTTAGTAATGAGTTGTAACGCAAAATAGTTTGCGTCATAACGTCTAAAGACTTTGTACTTAATTCTTTGTACTTAATACTTAAAACTCAAATCAATGCTAAATAAAAGCATCAAATTTTTAATAGAAAACAAACTCGTAGCAGTTTTAATGCTCGTTCTTTTTATCGGATGGGGAACCGTCAATGCACCGTTTAATTGGGATTTAGAGTTTTTACCAAGAAACCCCGTTGCTGTGGATGCCATTCCAGATATTGGCGAAAATCAACAAATCGTATTTACAAAATGGGAAGGCCGTTCGCCTCAAGATATAGAGGATCAAATTACCTATCCATTAACGACTTCTCTTTTAGGAATTCCGGGGGTTAAAACCATTCGAAGCTCCTCCATGTTTGGCTTTTCCAGTATCTATGTCATTTTTGAAGAAGATATTGAATTTTATTGGAGTCGGAGTCGCATTCTCGAAAAACTAAACTCTCTCCCAAATGGATTGCTTCCTAAAGATGTGAATCCAGCTTTGGGTCCTGATGCGACGGGCTTGGGACAAATTTTTTGGTACACCCTTGAGGGTCGTGACGAAAACGGGAACGTCACAGGTGGTTGGGATTTACAAGAATTGCGAAGCATTCAAGACTATTATGTAAAATATGCGTTATCCTCAGCGAGTGGCGTTTCTGAAGTGGCTTCCATTGGTGGCTACGTTCAAGAATATCAAGTGGATGTGGATCCAGAGTTGATGCGTCAATATAAAATTGGCTTGCATCATGTTGTAAAAGCGATTAAAGAAAGCAATACAGACATTGGTGCGCAGACTTTAGAAATTAACAAAGTGGAGTATTTAGTGCGTGGATTGGGTTATGTAAAATCCATTTCAGATATAGAAAACGCAGTCGTCACTTCTGAGGATTTTACGTCCATCAAAATTAAAGACATTGGCAACGTATCCTTAGGTCCTGCAACACGAAGAGGGGTATTGGACAAAGAAGGTGCGGAAGTTGTCGGTGCCGTGGTGGTTGCCAGATTCGGAGCCAATCCGATGGAAGTAATCAATAATGTAAAGGATAAAATTAACGAACTCAGTGCCGGTTTGCCTTCAAAAGTATTGAAGGATGGACGTACGTCACAAGTCACGATTATTCCTTTTTATGACCGAACAGAGTTAATTCAAGAAACCTTAGGAACCCTTAATGAAGCCTTATTATTGGAGATTTTAATTACCATTTTGGTCATTATTATTATGGTCTTCAATTTGCGTGCTTCGGTCCTTATTTCAGGCTTGTTACCTGTTGCGGTTCTAATGGTATTTATCGCCATGAAAATTTTTGGAGTGGATGCGAATATTGTAGCCCTTTCAGGAATCGCTATCGCCATTGGAACCATGGTGGATGTCGGCGTGATTCTTTCCGAAAATATTATTAGGCATTTGGATGAAAGTGAGAAGTTGGGAGTGGAAAGTGAGAGGTTAACGATAAATGAGGTGGTTTACAATGCGACTACAGAAGTCTCTGGTGCGATTGTAACAGCAGTGATGACCACTATTATCAGTTTTATTCCTGTGTTTACAATGATGGGTGCCGAAGGAAAATTATTCAGACCCCTGGCTTTTACAAAAACCTTTGCCTTAACAGCTTCTATTATCGTTGCGTTGTTTATAATCCCCCCGTTTGCAGCCTATTTATTTAGAAAGCAAAGGATCAAAAAAGGCTTGAGTTTTGTAATTAATACCGTTCTCATTCTGTTAGGAATAACAGCACTAATTTATGGGTATTGGCTCGGGTTTATTCTTATAGCTTTTGGAATTACAGGGATTGTAAAGAACTATTATAATGATGGGAAGATTCACTTTCAATTTTTCACTTTCAGTTTTTCACTTCTTAATATCATCATTTCTGCGTTAGCAATCATCGCTCTTTTAGCAACCTATTGGCGTCCCTTAGGAGTCGATAAAAGTCTCTTTTTGAATCTCATTTTTGTGAGTGTTATTTGCTTTGGATTGTTAGGTATTTTCTCAGTATTCAAAAAATATTACACTCGAATTTTAGGCTGGTGTTTAGAGCACAAAGCATTGTTTTTATCCATTCCTACATTCATTGTCATCGCAGGATTTTTTATCATGAAAAACACGGGTAAAGAATTTATGCCCTCCTTAAATGAAGGTTCTTTTCTATTAATGCCTACCTCAATGCCACACTCTGGAGTGGAAGAAAACAAACGGGTTTTACAGCAATTAGACATGGCGGTCGCCAGTATTCCAGAAATAAAAACAGTTGTTGGAAAAGCGGGTCGCACCGAATCTGCTTTAGACCCAGCACCTTTGTCAATGTATGAAAATATCATTCAATATAAATCAGAATATATGCTGAATGAACACGGCAAGCGTCAACGGTATAAGGTGAATGATAATGGGAGTTATCTATTAAAAAATGGAATGTCATTGCAAGCAGACCAGCGTGAAGAGTGGCTATCTATAAATGTAGAAGAACAACTTATTCCAGACAAGGATGGGGAGTTTTACCGCAATTGGCGTCCCGAGATTAACTCCCCAGATGATATTTGGAATGAAATTATAAAAGTCACCAAACTACCCGGAGTTACTTCAGCTCCTAAATTACAACCTATTGAAACCCGATTGGTAATGCTACAAACAGGCATGAGAGCACCCATGGGTATTAAAGTAAAAGGGCAAAGTTTGAAAGAAATTGAAGCTTTTGGGTTGCAATTAGAAGCCCTCTTAAAACAAGTAGAAGGCGTTAAGAAACAAGCTGTTTATGCAGATCGAATTGTGGGCAAACCCTATTTGCTTATAGATATAGACAGGGAGAAAATTGCACGCTATGGAATTTCAATTCAACAGGTACAAAATGTACTTAAAGTTGCTGTGGGTGGCATGGTACTTACCCAAACCGTTGAAGGGCGGGAACGCTATGGTATTCGGGTGCGTTACCCAAGAGAATTACGCGCAAACCCCGCCGATTTGAAGCAAATATACATTCCCGTAAAAAAAGGAAATCCAGTGCCTTTAAGTGAATTAGCGACTATTCGGTATGAACAAGGACCACAGGTCATCAAAAGTGAAGACACTTTTTTAGTAGGCTATGTGTTATTTGATAAGTTAGATGGATTTGCTGAGGTGAATGTGGTTGAAAATGCGCAAGCACTCATCCAGCAAAAGATTGATTCTGGTGCGTTGATTGTTCCGAAAGGAATCAATTATCAATTCACGGGGACTTATGAAAATCAGCTGCGAGCGGAAAAAACCTTATCCGTCGTTGTGCCCTTAGCCCTGCTTGTTATTTTCTTGATTTTATATTTTCAGTTTCGTTCGGTAGCGACATCCCTCATGGTGTTTTCAGGAATTGCGGTTGCATTTGCAGGTGGTTTTATCATGATTTGGCTGTATGGTCAAGACTGGTTTTTAAACGTCAATGTCTTTGGTGAAAACCTTCGCGATTTATTCCAGATGCATTCTATTAATTTGAGTGTCGCAGTTTGGGTCGGATTTATAGCACTTTTCGGAATTGCGACTGATGACGGCGTTGTGATGGCAACTTATCTAACACAAACATTTGATAAAAACAAACCTGAAAATAAAAAGGAAATTCGAGCGGCAATTGTAGAAGCTGGAGAAAAACGAATCAGACCCTGTTTAATGACAACCGCTACCACCATTTTAGCATTGTTACCCATTTTAACATCCACAGGTCGAGGAAGTGATATAATGATTCCAATGGCAATCCCAAGCTTTGGAGGCATGCTTATTGCGTTAATCACATTGTTTGTGGTTCCAGTGTTGTATAGTTGGAAGCAGGAATTGAAAGTGAGAAGTTTAAAGTGGAAAGTGAGAAGTGAGAAGTGAGAAGTTTAAAGTGAAAAACTAAAAGTGGAAAACTAAAAGTGGAAAGTTATGGGTAAGAGTATTTTAAAAGATAAAAGTTATGCGTTTGCAATTATGGTCGTAAAGCTGTCTCAACGATTAGTTTCTGATAAAAAAGAATACGTTTTAAGTAAACAACTTTTAAGAAGCGGCACTGCTATTGGAGCTCTTATCCGTGAAGCAGAATTTGCTCAAAGTAAAATGGATTTTATTCATAAAATGAGTATTTCTCTTAAAGAAGCCAATGAATCATTGTATTGGTTGGATTTACTAAAAGATACCGATTATATCAATGAAAATGAGCATCAGATTCATTTAGGTTTAAATAAAGAATTAGTGGCAATGCTTGTAAGTTCAATTAAAACCACAAAATCAAGAATGTAGTATGAAACAGTTGAAAGTTAAAAGTGAAAAGTTGAAAGTTAAAAGTGGGAAACTAAAAGTGGAAAGTGAAAAACTAGAAATGATAAGTGGAAAGCTAAAAGTGAATAGTGAAACGCTAAAAGGGCAAACTAAGGAGTTAGAAAGAACGAAAAAACAATCCGTTTTTCACTTTTCATTTTTCATTTTTCATTTAAAAGGAGCTCTGATTTTTATTTTTTCACTTTTAACTTTTCACTCAGTAAGCGGCCAGCAATTACAAACATTCATTGAAGAAGGATTAGCAAACAACCCGAAAATTCAAATCTTTGAATTTAGATATCAAGTTGCAAAAGAAAAAGTAAACGAGGTAAACACCCTACCAAACACGCAAATAGGGGTTGGATATTTTGTGAGTGAACCCGAAACTCGTACAGGAGCGCAACGCTTTAAGGTTTCTGCGAAACAAATGTTACCTTCATTTGGTTCAATCACCGCAAGAGAAAACTATGTAGTTTCTTTGGCAGATGCTGTTTATGAAGATGTTGTTATTGTAAAAAGAAAATTGGTAGCATCCATATCGCAATCTTACTATAATTTATATGCGTTAAAAGCGAAACAAATTATTTTAGTTGAAAATAGAAGCCTACTAAAAACTTATGAAGAATTGGCATTAACGTCTGTTGAGGTTGGAAAAGCATCCGCAGTAGATGTTTTGCGATTACAAATGCGGCAAAATGAATTACAGCAATTAGAACAAGTTTTAGAACAAGATTATTTAGCAGAACAAACGGCCCTAAACAAGTTATTAAATCGAGATAGCTATATTGAGATATCTATGGATAGTGAATTAACAATACCTCTTGAAAACATTCAAATCAATTCAGAGAACTTAGCATTACACCCTGAATTATTGAAATACGAAAAGCTCTACGAATCCGTTGAAAAATCCGAATTATTAAATCAAAAAGAAGGCAATCCAATGTTTGGATTTGGATTGGATTATATCGCAGTTTCAGAACGACCAAATGTAAATTTTAACGATAACGGAAAAGATATTGTAATGCCAATGGTTCGTATTTCAATTCCGATTTTCAATACTAAATACAAATCAAAAACTAAACAAAACGAGTTACATCAAAAAGAGATAAATTTTCAAAAGCAAGATAAACGAAACCGATTAGAAACCTTATTGGACAAGGCTGTAAAAAAGCGTACTTCCGCAAGAATAAGTTACGACACGCAAACAAAGAACTTAAAACAGGCAAAGGATGCTGAAACCATTTTAGTAAAAAGCTATGAAACAGGAACCATAGATTTTAACGACGTTCTCGATATTCAAGAGTTGCAATTAAAGTTTCAAATGAATCAGGTAGAATCGATTAAAACATATTATTTACAAACAACAATTATTAACTATTTAACAAATTAAAATTTAATTAAAAATGAAAACAGTAAAAACAATTTTAGGAGTTTTAGTATTAGGATTAATGCTAACAACAGCATCGTGTAAAGAGGCTAAAAAAGAGGGTACGACTACAAAAACAGAACAATCGAAAAAGAAAGAGCAAGACTCAGCTTATGTATGTCCAATGCACTGTAAAGGAAGTGGTAGTGATAAAGCAGGAAAATGTCCAACTTGCAATATGGATTATGTAAAAAATGAAGACCATAAGGCAAACGGTCATAAGCATTAATTAACACAGAATGTGGCAACACTTATACTGCTTTGAGTATATGTAGTTAACGATCTTTTGAATTTTAAAATATAAAAATGAAACATACCTATCACATAGACGGAATGACCTGTAACGGTTGCCGCAGTCACGTTGAAGAAACGCTTTCAAAAGTAAAAGGCATTTCTAAAGCATCGGTTGATTTAGAAAAGGCAGAGGCAACTATTGAAATGGAATCACACATTCCTATCGAACAGTTTCAACACGCCTTAAAAAATGATGGTGGTCGCTATAGCATTCATAATTTAGGAGAACATCTTCATATCAATAAAAAAGAAGAAAAACCAAAAGGTAAAGGAACGGGTATTTTTTATTGTCCAATGCATTGCGAAGGGGATAAAACCTATGACAAAGCAGGCGATTGTCCTGTCTGCGGGATGGATTTGGTTGAAGAAAGAAGTTTAATTGCTACAAACACACAATTTACCTGTCCGATGCATCCTGAAATTATAACGGATGAAGCAGGGTCGTGCCCTATTTGCGGTATGGATTTAGTACCCCTCGAAGCAGATCTTTCAGAAGAAGATAAAACCTATAAAAAATTATTAAAGAAGTTTTGGATTGCAGTTGCCTTTACGATTCCCATATTTCTAATAGCAATGTCTGAAATGATCAGCAATAATCCATTGTATAATATTTTAGAACAAAAAAATTGGAATTGGATTCAATTTTTATTGTCAGTTCCTGTTGTATTCTACGCCACTTGGATGTTCTTCAAACGTGCTTGGACATCTATAAAAACGATGCATCTAAATATGTTTACACTTGTTGGCATTGGCTCTGGCATCGCTTGGGTGTTTAGCGTATTTGCCATGCTATTTCCAGAGGTATTTCCAGCAGATTTTAAAACTTCTGATGGCAACGTATTTGTATATTTTGAAGCAGCAACCGTCATTCTCACATTAGTATTATTAGGACAGTTATTAGAAGCAAAAGCGCATAGTCAAACAAGTGGAGCAATAAAAGAATTACTAAAATTAGTCCCATCAACAGCACTATTAGTTGTGGAGGGAATAGACCAAATAATTGCTATTGATAAAATCGAACAAGGTAATTTACTGCGTGTAAAACCTGGCGAAAAAATTCCTGTAGATGGACGTATTGTCGAAGGACATAGTAGCATTGATGAATCAATGATAACAGGCGAACCTATTCCTGTGGATAAAAATATTGATGATAAAGTAAGTTCAGGAACGATCAACGGCACAAAGTCCTTTGTTATGAAAGCAGAAAAAGTAGGTTCAGAAACCTTACTTTCTCAAATCATTCAAATGGTAAATAATGCAAGTCGTTCTAAAGCACCAATTCAGAAATTAGCCGATAGAATCGCTAAATACTTTGTACCCATTGTATTCCTTGTTTCAGTGACTACATTTAGTGTTTGGTCGATTTTTGGTCCAGAACCTGCGTATGTTTTTGCGTTTATAAATGCCATAGCAGTATTGATCATTGCGTGTCCTTGTGCCTTGGGTTTGGCAACACCAATGTCCGTTATGGTGGGTGTTGGTAGAGGCGCACAATCGGGGGTATTGATAAAAAATGCTGAAGCGTTGGAAAAAATGAATACCGTAGATACACTTATTGTAGATAAAACAGGAACGATTACAGAAGGAAAACCCTCTGTTGAAAAAGTGATTTCTATAAATGAAATAGAGGGAAATTTATTACTTAAATACATCGCATCTTTAAACCAATACAGTGAGCATCCATTAGCTGAAGCTATTGTAAACTTTGGAAAGACCAAAAACGTCTCACTTTCTAAAGTAGATGATTTTGAAGCAGTGGCAGGAAAAGGGGTTATTGGGACGGTAGATAACAAAAAAATAGCCTTGGGTAATGTGAAGCTCTTAGAACAATTCTCTATTTCAATTTCAGACGATTTAATCAAGAAGGTTGTGACTGAACAGGAACAAGGTAAAACAGTATCCTACATAAGCGTAGAAAATGAAGCCGTTGGGTACGTTACTATTTTTGATGCCATTAAAACAACAAGTCAAAATGCTATTTTAGAATTACAAAAAAGTGGTGTTGCGGTGATAATGTTAACGGGCGATAATGAAAATACGGCAAAAGCAGTCGCAGAACAGTTAAACCTAAAACAGTACAAAGCTGAATGCCTTCCAGAAGATAAACTCAACGAAATAAAAATGCTCCAACAACAAGGTAAAATTGTTGCAATGGCAGGTGATGGTATTAACGACGCACCTGCATTAGCACAATCTGACGTCGGTATTGCAATGGGTACAGGAACAGATGTTGCCATCGAAAGTGCATCCATAACATTGGTTAAAGGCGATTTACAGGGCATCGTAAAAGCTAAAAAGTTAAGTCATGCGGTTGTTAAAAATATAAAACAAAATTTGTTTTTTGCATTTGTTTACAATGTCTTTGGAGTGCCAATTGCTGCAGGTGTTTTGTACCCAGTATTTGGAATACTATTATCGCCAATGATTGCAGCTTTAGCTATGAGTTTTAGTTCTGTATCCGTGATTGCAAATGCTTTAAGATTAAGAAATATTAAAATATAAACAATGAAAAAATATATAATTTACATCGGATTGGTAGTTGTTGGATTAGTATTGGGCTGGTTTCTTTTTGGAAATTCCTCCAACGAAAAAACAGAACACAATCACTCTGAAATGGCGAAAACAAATCAAATATGGACCTGTTCTATGCATCCGCAAATTATGCTTCCTGAAGCTGGCGATTGCCCTATTTGTGGGATGGATTTAATTCCAGCTGAAACAACTGCAATGGGATTGTCCGCAGATCAGTTTAAGTTAACCGATAATGCGATGGCATTGGCAAACATCCAAACTTCTGTGGTTGGAGAATCCGTTATGGAAAACAGTGGCATTAAATTATCAGGGAAAATTGTAGAAAATGAAGAAGCCAATGCCGTTCAAGTCAGTTATTTTTCGGGAAGAATAGAAAAACTGAATGTAAATTTTACAGGAGAAAAAATACGCAAAGGACAATTATTAGCCACCGTTTATTCGCCAGAACTGTATGCCGCTCAGCAAGAATTAATCACAGCAATCTCCTTAAAAGAATCCCAACCAGCCTTATATAAAGCGGTACGAAATAAACTAAAATTATGGAAACTTTCCGATAGTCAAATCAATCAAATTGAGACGAGCAGAAAAGTTCAAGAAAATGTACCAATATACGCAACAGTGTCGGGGACGGTTTCAAAAAAACTAGTAGAACAAGGCGACTATATAAAACAAGGGCAACCGTTGTTAAAAATTTCCAATCTCAATACGGTGTGGGCAAATTTTGATGTTTATGAAAATCAAATTGATTTATTTAAAAAAGGTCAAAATATTTCTATAACAACAAACGCCTATCCTAAAAAGAAGTTTAAAGCGAAGGTTGATTTTATAGATCCCATTTTAGATGCAAACACTCGAACCGTAAAATTAAGAGCTGTTTTAAACAATACAAATAACACTTTTAAACCAGGAATGTTTGTGAAAGGGGTCCTTAAAAGAAGGGGGCTTTCTTCAATGAAAATGCTGTTAAAAATTCCTGCTTCAGCTGTTTTATGGACAGGTGTTCGATCGGTAGTGTATGTGAAATCCACTGCCAATGAACCCGTTTTTGAAATGAAAGAAATTGTATTGGGCACTAAACTCGGAGGTTATTACGAAGTTATAGAGGGGTTAAATAGTGGAGATGAAATTGTAACCAATGGTACCTTTACAGTGGATGCCGCTGCACAATTGCAAGGCAAAAAATCGATGATGAATAAAGAAGGTGGTAAAACAATGACGGGACACGAAGGACATCTTGGGATGATGGAGCCAATGTCCAGTATGGACACTCATTTCAATATGAATGAGAGAATGAAGGTGTCAAAGGAGTTTCAAAACCAGCTAAAAAAGGTATTTGATCGTTATATCACTTTAAAGAATAGTTTGATAGAAGATAATTCAGAAGAGGTTGTAAAGGACGCTAAAAAATTACTTTCAGATTTAAGTAAAGTGGATATGAAATTATTGAATATGGATGCGCACTCTAATTGGATGCCTTTAGAAAAAGCACTTAAAAAGGCCGTAAATTCAATTTCAAGTGATATCGTCGCACAAAGAAAGCAATTTAAACAGCTCTCCAAACACTTAACAACTGCGATAGAATTATTTGGAATTAACGCCGAAATATACCAACAATTTTGTCCTATGGCAGACAACAACAAGGGCGCTCATTGGTTAAGTAAAAAAGAAAAAGTAATCAATCCTTATTTTGGTCAATCCATGCTGAAATGTGGCGAAGTAAAACAAGTAATCAAATAAATAATAATTAAATTTTAACACCATGAAAAAAGTAATTTTAAGTTTGGCTGTGATTGCAGCTATCGGATTAACTAGCTTTAAAAAAGCAGCGAACAAAGAAGTAGAATCAGTAAAAACTACAGTTGTTTCCAACGAAATGCAAATGACAGACCTTAGTTTTGGCGTGCGAGGCAACTGCGGGATGTGTAAAAACACCATTGAAAAAGCAGTCAACAGCCTTGAAGGAATTTCAAATGTCAATTGGGACGTTGAAAAAAAGAAAATTGATGTTTCTTTTGATGAAACAAAAACCAATGAGATGGCAATTCATAATGCCATTGCGGCTTCGGGCTATGACACCGAAAAGGTTGCTGGAAATGAAGACGCCTACAAAGACTTGCCAGGTTGTTGCCAATATGACCATGAAATGGCAATCAATAAATCAGCGGAGTGAATTAAGAATCCGATTGCCTCTAAGTATTAATCAGAAGCTCAGTTACAAAGCCTTTACAGAGATGTAAGGGCTTTTTTGTGTTTGGATTCCCACGCCTCGTGATGACGAATAAAACCCCCTATTTTAGGAAAGCCTTGTTTTTTTTCCTATATTTAGAATTCACTAAATCAGATCTTATGCCCATAAAAAGTTTTCAAGGTGCCAGACGGGAACCCTCAAAAGAGGAAGTTAAATCGCTAAAAGTTAGTGATTATATGACTACAAATTTGATCACATTCACGCCCGACCAATCGATTGAAAGTGTGATGGAATTGTTAATTAAACATCGCATTTCTGGGGGTCCTGTTGTGAATGCTAAAAAAGAATTGATAGGCATTATTTCGGAAGGGGATTGTATAAAGCAAATCAGTGAAAGTCGCTACTACAATATGCCAATGCAAGACCAAACGATTGAAAAACACATGGCTAGAAATGTAGATACCATTGATGGAAACATGAATATTTTTGATGCCGCCAATAAATTTTTAGAAGCCAAAAGACGTCGATTTCCAATTGTGGAAAACGGCAAGTTAGTTGGGCAGATCAGCCAGAAAGACATATTGAAAGCAGCCATGCAAATGAAAGGACAAAACTGGAAATAATTCCCGGCTGTGTCGTCATTTACCTTCTCTAATTTTACCTAAAACAGTCCTATGTGGAATAGATTTCTTAATGTGTGTAGTTCAATAACGTATGAAGGCGTGTACTTCGACCTCAAATACAAGCGCAACTCCATTAGAATTCGTTTTCTGTAGAAGACCCTCTTTGTCCATTTTGAAACTTCTAAACCTTAGCAAATAAGTTGTTTTACATATTAACGTTTTTTACTTTCAAAAAACAATCTATAATATGTATATTTACACTCAAAATTTAAAAAACATAAAAATGAAAAAATCAATAATTTTACTGCTTTCACTCGTTATCCTGAGCTGTTCTCAACAACCAAGTCAAGAGTGTCAAACACTGGAAACCGCAAATGTAAATCTTGAAAAAAACATAGAAATGTATGTTTCGGTATGGGAAACCCTGTTTGAGAAAAGAGATATAGAGCTTATCAATATTGATAGTTTTGACCCTCAAGCAACCGTGGTAACAGCACAAGGAGACATTGTTGGGATCGATGCGTTTAGAGCCTATTACAATAATTATTTATCAGGATTTTCGGATGCTCAATTTGAAATCGTTGATATATTTGGACAAGGAGATAAAATGGTTAAACACTGGACGTTTAAAGGTACTCACGATGGTGAAATGTTTGGAATTCCAGCCACTAACAACAAGGTTGACATCAGTGGAACAACACTCATTTGGATGAAAGATGGAAAGATATTAAAAGAACAAGATTATTTTGACAACCATTCATTTTTAACTCAGTTAGGATTGCTGTAGTCAAATTTACCCAGCTGTGAATCCATTAGATTCAAAAAACAAATTAGAAAGCACTTATAGAAATAGAGGTGCTTTTTTGTTTAATTTATATTACTTTTGTTATGCAATTATTATTAACTTAAAACCAATTTAAAATGAAAAAATTAATCTTATTAGGACTGATCACAGTAACGTTTGCGGCTTGCAACACAACACCACAAGTAGAGATGGCTCCAAAAGCAATTGGATATGAAATGGGCGATGACGGCGTTAAAATTCCATTGTATAGCGGCGATCTATCAAACGTAGCCATTTGGGAAACCTACATCACTGCACATAACGAGCGTGATTTGGAAACCATTAGCAGTTTAAATGCAGAAAAAGACTTTAAAGTATATGGACCAACCGGAGTGGTATTTGAAGGGTCAGAGGCGCATATAGAGTTTTTAACCACTTGGTTTGAGGCTACCAATCCAAAATGGAAAACAAGCTATCTTATTGAAAACGAATTCACCAACAAGAAAGGCGAATTACGTCAGTGGGTAACTTCTGGACATGGTGTGACTTTAACAGTCGATGGTGAAGAAGTCAAGCTTGGTCAAGTCCACGATGCACTTATTGTAGACGGAAAAATTCAAATGTTTTATGTAACAGAGCGTATCCTTGCAGAAGGTGAATAGTTAAGTAGTTTACAAAATCACATATTATATCTGAGGTCGTCTAAAAAGTAGAAAACCTGTCATTCTGAATTTATTTCAGAATCTCAAAATGTTGAAAATCAATAATTATGAGAAGCTGAAACGAGCCTGCCTAACCGTAGGCAGGTTCAGCTTGACAAGAAAAAGACTTTTCAGACAGCCTCTTTTGTAAAAATAAATTCAGCTTGACAAGAAAGAGGAATTATTACTCTTTATGTGCGCCGTCGCAGAAAGGCCCATCTTGAGTTTTTCCGCAATTGCACAGTGCAAATCGGTTGCGTTTAGCGATTGGATTTCCTTCGCCATCCAATAAAACGATGTCTTTTGCATTGGTAACCACAACTTTTCCAGAAGCCGTTACTTGAATAGTGGGTGATGTGTTTTGTTCCATGATATTATAGTTATAAGTTAATTGGTTTTTTATGAAAAAATGACGGTCTTATTATTATATACCATCACTTTGCGATCCAGATGTAATTTGATTCCCGTTGACAACACTATTTTTTCTAAATCCCGCCCTTTTGAGACCAAATCAGAAATAGAGTGGGTGTGTGATACGCGCGTCACATCTTGCTCGATAATAGGCCCAGCATCCAACTCTACAGTCACATAATGAGACGTCGCACCAATAATTTTAACCCCTCTTTTATAGGCAGAATGGTAAGGCTTCGCTCCCACAAACGCAGGAAGAAAGGAGTGGTGTATATTGATGATTTTATGTGGGTATTCATTTATGAGTTCCTCAGGAATAATTTGCATATAGCGTGCTAATACAATAAAGTCAATGTTGTGTTTAGACAAAAGGGACAAATGCTTGGCTTCTGCTTCCGGCTTGTTGTCTTTGGTCACCGGCACATGATAAAAGGGAATCCCAAAACTATCGGCAATGGGCTTTAAATCTAAATGGTTACTGACAATCAAAGGAATTTCTAAAGCCAATTCTCCCGACTTATAACGTCCTAAAATATCGTACAAACAATGTTCATATTTAGATACAAACAACGCCATTTTTGGGCGATAAGCCGCCGTGTAAAGTTCCCAACTCATGTCAAATTTAAGAGCAATTTCTTTTTGAAATTCAGCATTAAAATCTGAATTATTATAAGAGGAATCGTCAAACTCTCCTTCCAACCGCATAAAAAAAACGGACTGTTCTTGATCCACATGCTGATCGATATACACAATGTTTCCGTTTTTGGAAGCTATAAAATTGGTCACCGCCGCAATGATCCCCGATTGGTCCTTGCAATGGATGAGTATTGTAATCTTTTTCATTTGTTCACTATTAATCATTCTCTTTGGGCATCTATTTTAACACGCTCAGTTCATAAGTGTAAATTTAAGCAAAAAATAAAAGAACGAATACAAAAGAGAAGAGAGAATAGAGAAAAGAGAATAGAGAAAAGAACCCCGACTAGTCACCCTGAACTTGTTTCAGGGTCTCAGTTGAAGGAGTTGAGGTGTTTAATTTCAGTTAATTGAGATTCTGAAACAAGTTCAGAATGACAGATTTGCTATTTTCCAGACATCCTCGACAATTTTTTTTGAATAGTTTTTGTAGCTCGATCCTCAGAGTCATGATGTAGTTACTGTTTACCTCTCAGAACCCCGACTAGTCACCCTGAGCTTGTTTCAGGGTCTCAGTGCCATGTTTCTATATTTCCCCAATTTTCTTATATTTATCCACCTTAAACCTAATCTACAATGCCAAAACGTGTATATCATAACTACTGGGTTTATATTCTAACCAACAAACCAAGAGGCACTTTATATATTGGTGTAACTGGTGGGATAGACGATCGTATGGAGCGTCATATAAAAAAAGAAGGTAGCAAATTTACTGCGAAGTATAATTTAAAACGATTGGTGTATTATGAAGAGTTTCAATACATATTTGACGCGATCGCCAGAGAAAAACAATTAAAAAATTGGCATAGGGAATGGAAAATTAATTTAATAGAAAGTGAAAATCCTGATTGGGCTAATTTGTGGAAGCCCTTAGGGTTTTAATTATTAGGTTCCGAAACAAGCCTACCTTCGGTAGGTAAACTTGCCTGACCGTAGTCAGGTTCGGAATGATAAATTTTTCTAAATAGTTTTAGTGGCTCACTCTCAGAACCCCGACTTGTCACCCTGAACTTGTTTCAGGGTCTCAGTTGAAGCATTAAATTTCAGTTAATTGAGATTCTGAAACAAGTTCAGAATGACAGATTTGCTATTTTCCAGACATCCTCGACAATTTTTTTTGAATAGTTTTTGTGGCTCGATCCTCGGAGTCATGATGTAGTTACTGTTTACCTCTCAGAACCCCGACTAGTCACCCTGAACTTGTTTCAGGGTCTCAGTGTTAAATATTATACTCCGTACTATGAAAAATTTCTTTTAAAACAAACGAACTCTCCAAAACGCCAATGTTATCAATCTTAGAAAGTTTAAGCCTTACAAACTCGTGGTAAGCATCTAAACTCTGAAGGTTGATTTTTAAAAAAAAGTCCACTTTTCCAGCCATGTGATAACACTCTTGCACCTCACTTAAAGCCCTAATTTGCCGATCAAACGTATCAATAAACCCTTCATCGTGATAACGTAAAGAAACCATACAAATGGCGGTAATGGGTTGGCTTACCAATTTTTTATCTATTAAAGCAACGTATTTTTTTATGTACTTTTTTTTCTCCAGTCGTCGAATGCGTTCATAAACGGGGGATGCCGTAAGATGGAGTTCTTTGGCAATTTCCTTTGTTGTTTTTTTTGAATCTTTTTGTAAAATTCTTAATATTTTGAGATCGACCTCGTCTAGTTTTTCCATTGTACAGAAGATATTACTTTAAAATTAGTTTAAGACTGTTGTTTAAAGTAAATATAAATACAATTATTATTAATAGAAGTTAAAAACACTTATATTATTATATTTTGAAGATTTTTTAACCATTATGTACTCTTAATGTATAGTTTTGATCGGATTCAATTCTGTAATTAGATGCAAGAAAAAATATTAATAACGGGGGCTGGGGGGCAATTAGGATTTGTTCTAACATTGAAACTCCAAGAAAAGTTTGGGGTAGATCATGTCATTGCAACCGATCTTTATTCCAAGGTTGGATTTAGTGGACACTTTGAAACTTTAGATGCGACGGATTTTCAGAAATTAGAATCCATCGTCATTAAGCATAACATCACGCAAATTTATCACCTAGCAGCAATTTTATCCGCCAGTGGAGAAAAGACTCCAACCATGACTTGGGACTTAAACATGAAGACGCTTATCAACGTCTTAGAAGTTTCAAGAATTCATGAAGTCAATAAAGTTTTTTTCCCAAGCTCCATAGCAGTTTTTGGAGCAAATGCACTAAAAGACAATACCGCTCAAGATCAGTTTTTATTACCCTCCACTATTTACGGAGTGAGTAAAGCTGCTGGCGAAAATTGGGCAAATTATTACCACCAAAAATACAGATTGGACGTAAGATCGTTAAGATACCCCGGCGTGATAGGACACGAATCTTTGCCTGGTGGGGGCACCACAGATTATGCAGTTGATATATTTCACAAAGCCATTGACAACAAACCTTTTGAATGTTTTTTGAGTGCATCAACTCTGTTGCCAATGATTTATATGGACGATGCAATCCGAGCCACCATAGAACTCATGGACGCGCCTAAAGAAAACATCACAATTCGATCTTCTTATAATTTAGCAGGCATGAGTTTTAATCCAAATCAACTATTTTTGAGGATTAGAAACACATACCCTGAATTCAAAATCAATTACAAGCCAGATTTCAGACAACAGATCGCGGACACTTGGCCAAACAGCATTGACGATTCAAAAGCTGCCAATGATTGGGGTTGGAAACCTAAATACGATTTGGAAGCCATGACCGAGAGTATGATTAAAAATTTAAAATTAAAACAGTAATTTAATACAGAAAAGAACCATGTACGGAACCATTAAAAACGATTTTCAAAAGGATATTGATGCTATAAAATCAAGTGGACTTTATAAAGCTGAAAGAGTATTGACTTCAAAGCAAGGACCCGAAATAAATACCACATCGCAATCAAATGTATTAAATTTTTGTGCGAATAATTATTTAGGACTTTCGGCACATCCCAAAGTCATTCAAGCAGGTATCGATGCACTAAACACACACGGTTTTGGACTTTCGTCCGTACGATTTATTTGTGGAACTCAGGACATCCATAAAGAATTAGAAGAAAAAACAGCACACTATTTAGGCATGGAAGATTGCATTTTGTACGCTGCTGCTTTTGATGCCAACGGGGGGCTTTTTGAACCCTTGCTTGGGGCAGAAGATGCCGTGATTTCCGATGCACTAAATCATGCATCCATAATTGATGGAATCCGTCTTTGTAAAGCGAAGCGTTTTAGATATACCCATAACAATATGGAATCTCTTGAAGAACAACTCATACAAGCGTCTTCTTCTCGACGTAAATTAATTGTGACGGACGGGTCTTTTTCTATGGACGGCACCGTAGCGCAATTGGATAAAATTTGTGATTTGGCAGACAAGTACAATGCTCTCGTCATGATCGATGAGTGTCACTCAACAGGGTTTCTTGGAGCGACTGGTAGAGGCGTACACGAACATCACAACGTTATAGACCGCGTTGATATAATCACAGGGACGTATGGAAAAGCACTGGGTGGAGCTTCGGGTGGGTTTACAGCAGCTCGAAAAGAAATCGTGGATATCCTAAGACAACATTCTCGACCTTACTTATTTTCAAATACACTAGCGCCCGCCATTGTTGGAGCCACACTTCAGGTTTTAGATATGATTTCTGACTCCAATGAATTGAGAGACAAATTAGAAGCAAACACCACCTTTTTTCGCACAGAAATGACGGCGGCAGGATTTGATATTGTGCCAGGCATTCATCCCATTGTACCCATTATGTTGTATGATGCATCCTTGGCTCAAGAATTTTCGGAGAAACTCTTGGAAGAAGGCATTTATGTGATTGGTTTTTTCTTTCCAGTTGTGCCAAAAGACAAAGCTAGAATTAGAGTACAACTGTCTGCAGCGCATGAAAAACAACACATTCAAAAAGCCATCAATGCATTTATTAAAGTTGGAAAAAAATTAAAAGTTATTTAATATATTGCAATTTATTCGGGATGTGGCGCAGTCCGGTTAGCGTACACGGCTGGGGGTCGTGTGGTCGCAGGTTCAAATCCTGTCATCCCGACAAAAAATTGTAGTCTTTTTCATTTTATATAATTAACTTGCGTTTTACAAGTATAAGTTTTATCTTGTTCGCTCAACCAATTTAATTTTTTAAGATGAAAAAACAACTCCTTATTATTTTAACATTTTGTCTATCAACAGTCGTTTTTGGACAACGAAATTCTAAACAAGAATACTGGAACACATGGCGTTTTACTCCAAAAACGGATATGGTTCAGAAATTTGAATCTGCTGTAGCACTCAAAACAAAAACATTTAATTCAAGTCCTGAGTTAGGGATTTTCACTTATAAAGTTATCACAGGCCCAAACAATGGGACTTACGAAAGAGTAGAAGCCAACAAAAAACCTGCGGATTACGATGTGGACCGTTCAGTTGAAGGTGCGTATTGGGACAAAAATGTCGCTAAATACATTGCAAAGGAACAAGGTCAAAAAAGATGGCAACGTCTAAAAAATGGGTCCTATAATTTTGATCCTGAAACGGGAACTCCATCAAAATACATCACCAGAACGGTGTATGATGTAAAAGCCGATAAAATAATGCACTTTAGAAGATTTATGTCAAGAATCACTGAAATCCTGACGTTAAGAGAAATGGATGTCAATGTACTTTTCTTCAGACTTGTGAGCGGTGGAAGTAGAAATCAATTTGTAAGAGTTGTTGGCTTTTCGAGTTATGAGCGTATGATGAAATCAAGTGAAACGACTTGGGAAGAAGACTACAACAAATTATTTGGTTGGGGCTCATGGTCAGAAGACATCGCTAATTTTGACGCCTCTCTTGAAATGTATGGCGAAAAAGTAGAAACACTTCAACTCATGCCAGCGCTTTCTTCTGGAATGATGAACTAATGAAACCAATAACTTTTAAATATATAATAGAATGAAAAAATTAATTTTTACACTTTTAGTCGCAGCAACAACGGGCTTAAACGCTCAAATTATGGTTGTGAATGAAATAGAAACGGAATCTTCAGAAAATTTCTCAACTATGGTGACGCAATGGATGGCGGCCATCAAAACAACGCTAGAAATTGAGGATGCCAAGACGTACACATTTGCAGAACCAGGAACCAAAAAGATTCAGTTTCTACAATTTCACGAATCGCTGACCGAAATGGTTGCGTACAGAAATAGACAAGATGAAAATCAAGAAAAAATATGGAACACTTTACAAAGCATGGAACCACTTCCAGAAGGAACAGTGGATGCGTTTAATGATGTAACCAGCTTTAAAGAGTCCTCTGTTTGGGAATTCATGCCAGAACTAAGCACCACTCCTGAAACTTGGACCATTCTTTCCAGAGCAGAAAAAGACGAACAGTTTTACAGACGTATCCAATTTGTCAATGTGAAGATGAATGCAGACAATGCTTATGAAGATTGGAACAAAAAAATGAATGCTCTTGATAAAAAATTAGGCATCAGCTATCATTATGCGATCTTCAAATCTGTATTTGGAGCTAAGGACGCAGATTATATGGTGATGTGTATCGATAAATCTCAATTCGAATACTTTAGCAACTGGGAAAAACGTACAGAAATTAGAGAACAAAGTGCGGAGTACAAAGCATTGGTAGGCGAGCTTTCAATCAGTCAATGGTCGATAATTAGTGAGTTTACATGGAATCGTATTTTAGAATTAACATTCTAATTTACTGTATTTTATAATTTATAAGGAAGGGGCATTCCCTTCCTTTTTTTATGTCAAAAATTTGTTAAAATTGATGTATTTGTAATTAAACATAATAAGTTTGTAATTCACTCAAATCTATCAATTATGAGAGCCAACAGATCCCAATGCCCTTTGGTAAATGTTCTTGACATCGTAGGAGACAAATGGACTTTAATCATTATTAGAGACTTGTTTTTAGGAAAGAAAACATTTACTGAATTCATGAATTCTCCAGAAAAATTTGCCTCAAATATTTTGAGCAACCGCTTAGAATTTTTAATTAATCACGGACTACTAAAGGTGATTAAACTTCCATACGATAAAAAAACAAAAATTTACTACCTAACCGATAAAGGGATTGATTTGTATCCAATTCTTTATGAAATGATGTATTGGAGCAAGCGAAATTTAGACGAAGAATATGGCCCACTCGGTATTCAGTTTTTTAAAAACTCTAAAAGGGTGTCCTCGAAAACGTTTATTAAAAAAACCCAATCTAAATACACTGAGGCTAGAAATGAGTTTTTAAACGTATAAAGTTTTTTATTCGCTTCTTTTTATTAAATTGCGTTTAGCAAGTATTCATAAACCAATTTAATAAAAAACCAACATGAAAAAATTACTTTACACATTAACTTTTTGCTCAAGCTTATTTTTAACGGCGCAAACTGCAGGCGTATTTTTAGGAGAAGGTGAAGACAATGGAAAATCGTTTACAATCGGAAGCGATGCATCTGTTGAAGCCATACAAAAAACAGCGAAAGATTACAACTCCAAAGATGTTGCTGCGCTAATGACTAATTACACAAAAGAATTTTCAGAAAAAGCAATGGACTGGTCAGTAGATTGGTTGGGTTCTATGGAAACAATTACGATGGATCCTTATATGATTGTCCCTGTGAAAATGGAAGGCTCAGAAAACACAATGGTGTTAACGTGGTCTACTGAAGACAGAGATTTTAAAGACGGTTCAAAAGAAGATTTAGACCTCATGGAAATCTTTACAGTTGACAAAGACAACAAAGTGACAGCATTTTCTCAATGGGTTCAAAGGTTGGAAACAAGTAACTTTGGCTTGAACTACGGTGGGAAATTCATCGGAGACGGTACTTCAGAATGGTCTGGAAGACCTTTGGTATTTTCAAACAGAGGCGAAGTTGAAGCGATCGAAACATTAGTTGCGGCTTATAATAACAGGGACGCAGAAGCCTGTAATGCAGTCTTTGCTGAAGGCGCAGAGTTTTTGGATTCAGAAGGAAATAAAATGACGTTAAACACTGAACTTTGGGATTCTATGTTTACAAGCTTTACAGAATTGTCATGGGAAGTGAAATCAATCGTTCCATTAAAAATTCAAAATACAGATACAGAATCTGGAGTGACTGTTTTTTCAAGAGAAAGAAGAGTTCATACAGACGGTACTGTTTGGGAAAAGGAACTCGTAGAATGGTTCTATTTCAATAAAGACGGAAAAATTGCTAGAGCAACACAATACGAAAGAAGCTTGCCAAAAGAATAAGGGATTTAATTTTTTATAAATCTTAGAAAACCCAACCTTAAACGGTTGGGTTTTTTGTATTGCACCAATAAATTTAAACATTAACATTTACTTATTGGACTGCAATTTAATTTTTTCATTAAATTGCACATTAAAATCCTACTAAAATTATGAAAAAGCTCGCAACACTTTTATTGTTTTTAATCAGTTTTTCTGGGTTCTCTCAGATCATAAATTCTGTCAAATGGGAA
>Ga0209304_1000273_pt1 | contig 37601 bp, 62 predicted proteins | sample COGITO_mtgs_1004_4_FD_184789 | JGI IMG/M metagenome (GOLD analysis project Ga0209304, IMG submission 184789) | Pelagic marine microbial communities from North Sea - COGITO_mtgs_100423 (SPAdes) (version 2) | ecosystem: Environmental > Aquatic > Marine > Epipelagic ...
ATCTCTAATCTTTCACCGTCTCTGCTAGGGTAGGACTTACAGTTAAGTCTATCCTTACAGGCTACCCAATCGAATAGCCCTTGTCTTATTCCTTCAGCTTCTGAAAACATATCGTCTTGTGCGTGAGTCTCCATAGTGTCGATGATCTGATCTTCTGTAGCTCCGTTAGCTAAGGCGTATATAGTGCTTTCTCTGCTAATCTCTATTAATTCTCTATCTAGTGCCATTCTCGTATTGGTTTTTAAACTGTTTTACTTCATCTAAGTTTAAGGAGCTAATTAATCTCACATTCTTACCGTCTAAAAATCTTCTATATGAATATATCGTTTTTTTAGTTCCGTCTTTGGTCTTATAATAATCCTGGTATATATAGTCTGGTAAGTCATTTAGTCTTACGCCATTTCTTGAATTTTCTGCGTAAGTAACCCATCTAAGATTCTCTGATGAATTGTTGTGTTTGTTTCCGTCTATATGGTCTACTATTGTTTTCTCTATACTAACCCTCTCACAAAAAGCTTTTGCGACTAATCTATGTACTGATAACTGCATAGCTACTCCGTCTTCAGATAGTGTTACTTTCAAGTATTCTCCCCTTTTCTGTGGTTTCAATACCTTACCAGTATCTACGTTTCTAACTAAGCCTTCATTATTCACCTCGTATTTTGTATCTTCTATTTGTCTATACATTTTATCTCTTTATTTAAAAACAAGTTTTTATCCTTTGCGTTACCAGTTATATAATTCCTTCTTTATGATATTGAGATAAATCTATAAGGTTATCTACAAAGAATGCTTTATATAAGGCCAAAGATGCTTCTAGTTTCGCTTTACCAGAGTCTAAGGTTTCTTGTGATGCCTTAAACACACCGATGTCTGTAGTAGTCTTACAAACCACTAACCAGTAAAAGTCTGGTACATCGTACAACTGAGTATATAGATATGCTTGTAAATCATAGTCATATTTTTCTATAGTATATGCGAATTGATTCTTTAGTGTTCCGTCATATAGCTCTCTGTCATTTAATCCATCGTTAGTGGTCTTTACATCAGCTACGAATACTCCAGGCCTTAATATATCAGCCTTACCTCTTATAGCTAGTCCGTCTATTTCTTTTAACATTGGTACTTCTACTTCTGAAGCTCCAGCTAAGAATGACGTACAGCTGTCATTTTGTAAGAATGCAGTACAGATCCTGTTACACATATATTTCTCTTTAAGCGTGTAAGTCATAGAAGCTCCGTTCTGTTCTTTAGCTAACTTCCATTTAGTAGTGTTCTTAGACGATGTATCTACGAATGTAAACTGATCGTATTTGTGTGGCTCTAGTATCTGTGTATGTACTAGCTTACCATCTCGTAGGGCCTGTGTCTCTGGAGTAGGCTTTCTTCTTTTGTGTTCAAACCATTTAGGCGATTGTAGTAACCATTTAAGGCTACTGTATGATAAAGCTCTCTCTAGTCCTAGGTGGCTGTAGTAGAATTCATCCGAGTGCATATTATCTATAGTCTCCTTCTGATCTACTGTCTCGTGATTTAATAATGTTATCTTCATTAGTTGAATTGGTTTACGATTTGCTCGTCGGTTAATAATACGTCATTCTGTAAAGAAGACTCTAAATCAAATTGTTGGTCGATTAATGTGTAAATTTGTGTGTAGTTCATAATTATTGTTTTATAGTTTTTAGTATTTTAATTTATAAGCGATAGTTGTGTCTGTGTGCCAAGATCCTTCTGCTAAAAATTTTACTTTAATAGCGTATTCAAATGATACTGGATTATTTTTTATCTTTGACTTTAATTCTTCTAATTCTAATTCAATATCTTTTCTATATTCAAACCATACTTTAAACGCACTAGGGTATCTTCGTACTTTATTCGCTTCTAAAGTGGCTTCTGCAATACCATCTTCTAGTAGTTTAATCTTTAAATCAGCTACTTCTGCTTCGTAAGTAGATACTTCTTTTACCGTGTAAGATAATATCTCATAAGTCTCTACATTAATTTGTGACATTTCTTTCGATACTGCTTCGTTAATAAATTCTGAATTTTCATCTGAGTTACAACTTACTAACCCTAATCCTAATAATATTGCTAATAATACTAATTTCAATTTATTCATAATTGTTGTTTTTTAGTGTGGCTTTATTGCCTGGTACAAATGTATAACTTATTTTATTAACTACCAAACTTTTTTTACATTATTTTGCAAATCTTTTGGTCTTACTATATCGAAATCGACTATAGCGCCCTGTGGCTGGTGCTTCAGAAGACTCTGACAAACTTCATCTACTGTGTTACTAGCTGTATTTATTAAGTGTCTTTTACCGTTTATTACTATTATTTCTAACATATTATTGGTATTTGCCGTTTATAAAATCGTATGAGTCTGAGAAATACGTTACTCCCTGTACTGTGCACATTCCTGTATATGCGAATCTAGCTATTTGTGATGGCGATGGGCTTACATCGTTTACAAAGTCTTCTAGGTTTTCCTCTCTGGATCTTTTATATCGAATCATTAGTTTGAGAATTTAAAAGGGATTTCATTTATTTTACAGTCTAAAGCTGTACATAAATCGTATGCAGTTCCTAGCTTAATGTTACAAAAATTAGTATTGCTTTTTAGGTCACTAATAAGATCTTCATAGATGTAAGGATATTTTACCTTGAAGCAGTTAATTATAGTGTCTCTATCTAGCTTTGACAATCTTTCTAATAATGTTTTCATATAAATGGTTTTAATGTTGGCTTTATTGCCTGGTACAAATATATGCTAAATATAATTACTATGCAAGCTTTTTAACACTTTTTTTAAAAGAAAAAACCTAACAAGCTGGACTAGTGCGAGTTAGGTTCTTAACATTTCAAGTATTAATTGATTAGATCAATCTTCTACGCCATAGTCGGCCGTCTAGTCTTAATCTATTACGGTTATTGAATTTATAAACGAAAGGATATTCTCTTTGTCCGTCATTTAAGATCAATTCCATTTTAGTAATATCTACTCTCCAGTCTCCAGAGTTAGTTATTACACCATCTACATAAAGTTTGTAGCTTCCATCATAGTTAAATACATAAGCTTTGTTTTGTCGCACAAATTTACCAACTAAGTTAGCGTCTAAGATAGCTCCAGCTTCCGTTACATACTCAATAACTTCTACATACTCGATAATAGTTTCTCCTGGTACATCCACGTACTCGATTACTTCCTCAGTGCAAGATGTTAAAGCTGTTAAGCTGATCAATAATAATAATACATTTTTCATAATAAATTGGGTTTTAATTTTAGTGCCATTATTGGCGATGCAAAGATACGAAATAAAAATGACCTGTGCAAGTTTTTTTTACTTTTTTTCTAAAAATATTTGTAAAGCTGCTAAGGCCCTCCAAGCTACTTTAGCTAAGTGTAATACTCCATCGTCATCCATAGGGTTCTGGGAGTGATCTATTAGGTGTCTTACTAATGCATCCTCGTTATCGTTACTTTTACTTTTATCCCAGTGTAAAGGCTTATCTGGATGATGCTGATCGTTACCAGCTTTCGATGCTTTACTCACTTCTTTCAGTGCATCTGGAAAGTATTTTAATACTCCAGAGAATACTGGCTGGTTTTTTCTTACCTGTTGGTTTGCGAATGGTGGGTTATCTAATAACTCCTTAGAGTAGAAAGATTCTACTTCATACGTTTGATTGGTGTTCTTCATATTATTATCTTTTTACATACGCTAAAACTAGTGATATTACTCCTAGTACTATTAATTTAATTAAGAATATTAATCCGTTCTTGGCTTCTGTTTTTTTATTGGTAATCATAATTGTATTGATAATGTTTCTGGGAGTATGTAGCTCCATTTTTCTAAATAATCTTTTTTAATAAAATCCGTAGTCTTTGGGCATTTTAGGGCCATCATAGGTAGCCTTACTATCTGGGCCATTAAGTTAGTAACGTTATACACATAAAATCCTTTAGGATCTGTTACAACATATAAAAACTTCTTACCATAGATCTGAGCGTGTCTTTCATTCTTATAAAGTTTTAAGGCTTCTATCATTTTCTCTGGATAGTATTTTCTTCGATTCTTTATCTCAACAATGTAGTTACTGTCCTCAGCGTCGTAGTCACTAAACTGATCCTTCACTAGAACCAGCTTAGTACCACTCATTTCATTTATATGATCTATAGTAGACTGCTCAGTCATTACAATACCATTAACTCGTTTACTGCTGTTTTACCTCCTAGTACTACGGCACATCCGATAGCTGGCTTCTTACCTACCTTCATATAAGCCATAGCATAAGACTTAGCATCTATTCCACATCCTACCTGGCATCCGAATACTCTAGAGTTTGCCCCTACAAAGTACTCAGTATACGCCTGGGTATGTAAGTGGCCTTGTACAGTAGATCTCATATCAGCCCTAGCTTTTGTCTTTGCAGTTCCAGCTTCACCGTGAATATATAATACGTCATCTATTTCGACAGAAGTAACGAACCTCCATCCTGGAGTTTGTAAAACCTCTTTGTAATCCTTAACCCAAGCTGAAGGCACTCCAGAAGATTGAGCTTTTCTCATTATAATTCTATCGTGGTTACCTACAGTTACGTCAGCATCTGGGAATCGGTGATACCAACGAGCTAACCTTTTTACTGCTAGATCCAACTCAGCCTTACCTCCCATACCGTTCGCATCTGTTTCGTGATAAGAGCTATAGTGATTGTCGATAACGTCTCCGATAAATACAACTTTATTACAGTTATAACGTTCGTATACATCCACACAGTGATCAAAGTAAGCGTCTAAGTCGAATGGTGCGTGTAAGTCACCTATTACTAACACTCTAGATTCTTTGTTATTGAAAAACTCAAACGAGACTTTTTTAGCTCCGCTTAATCTTGGTCTAAAATCTTTTTTATTTTTTGCCATAATTATATTTATTTTTGGGTTTGTTTAATTCTTTATCATCTATTATCTGAGAAATATGATATAACTCTAAAGCTACACGCTTGTAAGTTTCTACATCTTCCTCGGCTTTACCTGTGCTGTGTAACCATTGAAGACGAGTAGCATACTGATTAGCCAGGTTGACTAGATCAGTTATGCTCATCTTCTTTAGGTCTTTACTTTTTAGCTGCATCGTATATCTTATATAGTTCGTCAGCTACTACAGCTACACAAGGGCCGCATCCAGATACTTTACGCTTTGCATTAAATACATCGTTGTAGATATCTATTAACTTCTTTTGTGTTTTAGAGTTAACACTACTAGGTCTAGGGTTAAAGAAACCATCTAGGAAGTCATAAGCTTCATTCGATAGATCGTTAAGTTTTCTAGTAGGAAACAATTTATTCAAAGCCTTAGCTCTAGCCTTACATCCACAGTCATCTGTAATAGCTTCTACTACAGCTGCTATTCCAGTTACTTCTGTTACGTTAGCAATAATATCTCCTAGTCCTTCAGCCTTACCAGCTTCGCCTAAGATATCCATTACTACTGTCTTTTTAATTCTAAGCTTCTGAGCGATCTTTCCAGGCTTAACACCTTGGTCAAATAATTCAAACACTTTTACATTTACTGATTCTTTCATTTTAATTAAGGTTTAATTAATAATAATACAAATATATGTAAAATAAATAACATACACAAGTTTTTTTTACTTTTTTTTATATTAAATCGTAGTCACCATTTATGTAGTCCTGGTAATCTTCAGCTAACTCGTTGGCAATGATCAATTTAGATCTTTTGATAGATAAATAAATAGTTCTAATTCCTATCTTACTTTCCTCTGCAATAGTTCTAAAAGACTTACCTGTAGATAAATACTTTCTAAATAGTTCGTAATCCCACCATTTAGCTTTGTCTTTTAAGATTGAATACATCTTTAGCTCCAGAGCTTCAGCTCCTAGCTTCTGTGTATCGAAGCCGTGGTCGATCCAGTTGTATTTTTCCTCGAAGTCGTACTGATCACCTAAGTGCGAGAAATCTAGGTTTCGCTTCTTTTTGATATGATTAAGTATGATCGATCTAAGACAAAAGAACATATATCCCTTAGATACTTTACCTTTCTCGTTTACTACTTTGTCATATAAGTCATCGTATCGACTAAGTCTAAGGTAAGCTTCCTGAACAAAGTCTTCAGCGTAGTTTATAACTTCTAAAGTGTTCCCAGAGATAGCCTTAGCCATTTTTATGTATTCTGGGTGGTACTTGGACAATAATCTTAACGCTTCATTGGTATTCTTGGTTTTCTTGGTTTTCATTTTGTTGGGTTTTAAAAGGCCATTTCTGGAGCTATATTAGGTAATACTTCTGGAGCTGCTTTAGAATGCTCTATAACATTTCTACCAGCACACGTGAAACTACAGTTACCTTGTTCCATTCGCAAAGAGATCGGCGAGTCCATTGGTGTTGGTCTACCTCCTGTTTCTGTCTCTTTTACTTTTGTAACGTGGATATCTGAGATCATCCATCTATCTGGTGACTGAGTGTATCTATGAACTGATATAACATCATCAGCTCTGTTTCCCCACTTTCCACCTCCTTCAACGTCGGCCATTGAACAAGGTTGAGGCAATCCTTCAAATTGGTGTCCGCTTGGATGCTTTCTTCTTAAAGCTTCAGTAACAGCGTGAGCGTTAAGCCAGATAGTTACATTATTGTCTTTACAGAAAAGTCTCATCTCTGACGCTATTTGATAGTCGTACTCGTGACCTCCTACTGATCTTAGTAGTGCTGGATCTTTTATAAGTGAGTTATAAGGATCTATAAGTAATCCGTCAAACTTCCAGGTCTTCAGTATCTCTGAAGCTTCATTCATTAAAGTTCTAGCTGAATATAATTTCTTTACATCTAAGATCTTAAAGTGATCATTAATATAAGCTAACTCTTTATCTATTCTAGAATCTGCTAATTTTTGGATAGGTAATCCAGTTCTAAACTCCATAAGTTTACGAGCTATGCTGTAGTCTGAATTCTCTGACGAGAAAATTAACCACTTTAAATTGTGTTTCATAGCATAAGCCATCATTAAGTATAAAATTACTGTAGTCTTACCTGTGTTAGCGTGTCCTACGCAGATATTAAAAGCACCTCTCTTATAGCGAATATATTCGTCTATTTCGTCAATGTTTAGTCCGAGACCTTGCTCTATTCGATCGTACTTTACGTCTAGCAGTTTCTCTTTAAGTTTTTTTAAGTCTGTAATCATTTGAGGTTTTTAATCGGTTAATAGAAAATAAAATAAAAAAGGGAAGCTTTTATACTCCCCTTTATATCCTCTAAAATGGTAAGTCTGGAGTCTGTCTACCAGCTTGTGACTGCTCACTTGCTACTGTCTGACGTTCTACACGGTCTGCGGCTTTGATCTCACCAGAAGTCCATACCACCTTTCCGTTACCGATATAAGACTTAGCTTCTTTAGCCTCTCTCTGCTCTTTAGATTGCTCCATAGCTACAGATGCATTCTGTCCATACGTGTTAGTGTCATCGTTTACGAAAACAGTAACGTTGGCCCAGCCTTGGTCGTTGAATTGGATTTTGTCTTTGTTGATTCCTAAAGAAATAATTGTACTCATAATATTTGGGTTTTGTGAGGACTTACTTTTTGCCTCGGTTAATAACACTGCAAAGATATGTAAAATTTATTTACTATGCAAGTTTTTTTTAGATATTTTTTAATTTATTTTCTACTTCACTAGAAACCACGTACTTAGCTTTTACGTCAGCTATAGAAAACTTTTTAGACTTCAAAGCTGTTACTACTTTTAAGTAGATCTCAGTATTTTCTTTTAGCTCTGGCTTACTTGGAGCACTAGTCTTACCGTGTTTATTCAAAGCGTCAGCGTCTGCAGTATTGTCAATAGCGAATAGATTACCAAGTGCATACTTTTTACCGTAAGATGAAGCTGATCCATATTTCTGAGGCAAGCTCATTCCTTTCTGATTCATATCGATTCCTACTATAGCATTAGCTGCTACAGATTCTCCTTCACTATTCATAAGAGTAGCTTGGCTTTCTAGTACTCCTTCTGCGATTAGTTTTTCAGTAACTACTACAGATGTTTGATACTTTGCATTTAATGGCTTTAGAGCCTCTAAAACGTCCTCAGCTGATCTATACTGGTAGCCTCCGAAGTTATTCTTTTGGCCCTTCTTAGCTTTAAGCTCTGACTGGATGTTTGATAGTGTTTCTTTAATGTTCATTGTATTGGATTTTAAAAGGTTTATTAAATAGTTCCGCTGCAGTCATATTCTACGCACATCCATTCTGTAGTTCCGTCTGAATAAGTGTAAGTATAACAGTCCTCACACATTTCTGGTTCGCAGCTAGTAAAGCTAATTGTAAATAATACTACTGCTAATAATGATAATAATTTTTTCATTTTAATTAAGGTTTAATTTATTGGTTGACATTATTGTCGATGCAAAGATATATATAATTTTTATATCTCACAAGTTTTTTAATAACTTTTTTCTAAAATACTAAATAAGTGTAGTAAAGTGTCGTACTGATTCTCTGCAGCTTTTAGTTGTTTTTCTACAAGATCATCATTTACTTTGGAAGTAATAACTCCTTCTAAGGTTAGTCTATATTCCTGTACTTTCTTTAAAGCAAAGAACATTTTAGCTTCTAGCATATTCGAAGCTCTGTTGTTTAATTGATCACAAGTTAAGTCTGATAACATAAGGGTTAATTTTTAAGGTTATACAAATATATGTAAAATAAATTTACTGTGCAAGTTTTTCAGCATCTTTTTTGTCTAATTCTGCAAAAAGTCTTTTAAGATCCGAATAGTCTTTCTTATATACGTGTTTCTTAACGTAGGTTTTCTTTTTAGTTCTCATTTCTTTTGTTATTTATTTCTTTTATATATCTATAGAATGAAGCTTTACTTATTCCAATGGCTTTGTAGATCATATCGTTCGGTATGTTATTGCTAACCTCCAGGATCAATTCAACTTTTTTGATAGGCTTTATTTTCTTATTAGCTATCTTTATTATAGTCTTATATTGTTTATCTATACTTCTAGATACTATCTTAATTCTTTGTTTTTCGGCCTTTAAGATATCTTTGTCTCTATTAGATAGTTCTTCATTCCAGTTGTATAATGAAAACATTAACAAAGCTTTGAATTTCTTTACATCTACTAAAGGTAGTATGTAGTGTTTAGACCAAACTCCATTTAACCTATGTTCCCATATATATTCGTAACCATCATAAACAGCTCTATGGTTATCTATATTAGTTAAGTTTTTTAAGTCATCGTATACCCAGGATGTAATAGGTTTTTTATTTTTTCTCATTTCGTCTCGTATATTATAATTACTTTGCAAACATACATAAAATTTATGATATAAACAAATATAATCCAAAAAAAGTTATCTTAGAGAAAAGTTATCCTAGAGAAAAGCTATAAATAGAGTCAAGATATCTTCTGAAGAAGTTGTAAATAGAGTCAAGATCTTAGAGAAAAGTTAACTAAAAAATAGCTTCGCTTATAGAGCGTTTTTTTTGTTTTTATAAAAGCTTAGTTATCAGTATTTTAGGTATCGATTCTGAGACTCTGGTTTTTTTTTGAAAGTCTCAAATTTAAAAGTCTTTTATGTCTTTCACTTAATTACGTTTCTATAAAGAAAGAGGCTTTACTAAGCATCACATATCTAAAAGTCTTGTATCGATTTTAATTCAGCTAATTTATCTCTAAACGTTTCGAATAGATCCTGGTATTCTGGCTCAGATAATTTGTAGATCTGTTTAGACTTTATAAGTAAATCTTCTGCGAGTTGGCTTCCTAAGTTTAAAGAATATTCATACTGTCTACCGTATTCAAATCTATTGCACTTTCTACATTGAGCATATACATTATTCTCATCCCATCTAGTAGATAAAGCTCCGCGGCCTATAAAGTGTCCAGCGTCTGACTCGGTGAAGTGAATTGGTTTCTTACAGGATATACATTGACAGTATCCAGATGAATTATCTGCGTCTCTGCGTCTAATGTATTCGTGAAATGGCTTGTCTATTTTAGTTTTCCAGTATTTTAAAGTTTTCTTTTTTGCCATTGTGAAGTAATTTATAAGAGAAAGAAACGTATAGGATAAAACCCTACTAAAAACCTATACGCTGACTTCCTTCCCTTTATTTAAAAACAGTTTTAAAACGTTATGTAGTATCTTGTTACTTACCTATTGTTTTGTACTTTTCAAGCCCTCTAGAGCCAAAGTATGCAATGTATATACCTAAAAGTAATGATTTAAGTAGCTCAATCCATTCAGCTGGAACATTTACATCTACTACATAAGAATCTAAGTATATTAAGACCACAGTTGTAACAGTTAAAAATATAAGAGATAAAGGTCTTACGTTCTTAGCTAAGTAGCTATCACTATTAGAGTCAGCTACCCATCTTTCTGTTACTGATTCCATCTCAGTCATATCCAACTGCATAACCTGTAAAGCGAATGCTCTTTCTTCTGGAGTCATTCCGTTATCTTTATCAGCTATTACATCTAGAGCACCTTTCCAGTTACCAGTAACCACGTTACCTACAACTTCTGCAGCTTTTTTAAAGTTTATCTTTTGTAAAAATCTACCTATCCTAGTTTTTTTCTCTGGTTTATTAGTATCCATTTTCTTCGTTTATATAGTATTCTATTATATCTGCCATATCTTCACTGACGTTGAATGAAGGACAAGCCTTATTACTAAATTCGTTATGACCGTGAACTGTAGATCCAGGATACTGTTCTAGTAAATCCATTACTAAATACCTCAAAGCTTCTGCCTGGTTTTCTGTTCTTGTATCTTTAGGCTTCATTTTAGAATCTACTCCGCCTACATAACAAACCCCTATCGAATGCTTATTGTGGCCCTTAGTGTGAGCTCCAGATCTCTCCAAGTCCCTACCTAATTCCACGTGACCAGATTGATGTACTATAAAGTGATAACCTATATCACTCCAGCCATTACCTACTACGTGCCAGTCTCTAATAGTGTCTAAAGAAACTTGTCTACCCTCTGGAGTAGCTGTACAGTGTATGATGACTTTGTCAATCTTTCTCATTATTTTATAAAGTTCTTTATTAGGAAAATTAATATAGCAGTAAATACACCTAGAGTCCAGGTAAATATCTTTTTAACATTCCTGTTTATATACATAAGTTTATCTACAGCTTCTTTTAAGTCATTTACTTCAGTAATTAGACCAGTATTATTACTGTATTGATCATCTTCTAAGACACGTAATATTCTGTCGACTTTTCTGTCGAGCTGTGTCGTTCGTTCGTCCATTGTGGACAATTTCTTTGCGAAGAATTCCATCTTTATTCTATCGTCTTTATTCATTGGTTAATTAGAGGGCTCTTTATTTAAAAACAATTATTATTGGTTTACGAAATCGTTATAGTTTATTAACTATTTAACAAGGGACTACATTCAATACCTCACCTGTATATATTGGTGTAGGAAAAGTAAAATCTGGTTTTATTTCTATTTTAGTAAGCCCTACTCTATACCAACCACCTTCTAAAGGGTTAGCTAAGGCTGAATCTGTATATACGAAATCACCTAATACAGGAGTAGCTCCAGCACCATCGTGATAATATGTTTGGTTAAGAGTTAAAGAGCAAGCTGTTGAAGTAGTTCCTTTTACAGATGAAGTAAAGGATGTTACGTTTACAGCATCATTATCATAGCCGTAAAATTCACTCATTTTATGAGGTGCTGCTCCGTCTGGCTTATCAGTAGATCCAGAGTTAACGCTATAAGGCGAAATACTCGTAGACATACCCGCTAAGGAAACGTTACTAGTATTAAAGGCGTAGTTATAGTCATTCTGTAACATCTCTTTAGATATTCCTTGTAAGCTTAACTCACCACTAGAAGGTACTGCCATTTATTTATTGTTTAACATTAATTGTACTAGAGCCTCTAGACGTTCGATTCTAGCGTCTTTTTCTTTACTATCTTCTATAAGCAATCCTACTAATTTCTCGTAGTCTACTGTCTTGTAGATCTCTCCTTCTACAGTTCCTTTTGTCAAGGGTAATTCGTGCTCTCGTACTAAAAACGGAAGTACTTCCTCAACCTCTTGAGCAATTAATCCAATTTCTTTCTGGCCCTCTCTGTTTCCAGCATTCCATTTATAAGATACACCTCGAAGCTTTTTAACGGTCTCTGAGGCATTTTCTATCGTTTCTATGTTATCCTTCAATCTTCTGTCTGAAATGGTCGAAGAATAAGCTATAACATCGTTGTCAAAGTGAGCCACACCGCTACTATTTAACCTAAATTTCTCAGTCTCTCCGATAAACATCTGTATTCCAAGTGAAGAACCTTCTATCCAATGTCCGTCTCCTAAAGCATCTAAGTCACCTAAGTGAAAGTATCCTGTATCATCTATTTGCATCAATCTATCTCCCGATGAATCTACTGTAAGAGAAGATGATTTGATATTACCATTAACCTCTAACTCAGAACCTGGACTAGTCGTTCCAATACCCACGTTACCGTTGGCTAAAATAACCATTTTTGAACTGTTATTGTTCCAAAAGCGCATTACTCCGTTCTCTCTATTTATAATATAGGAATCTACTCCAAATTGTAATAGTTCTAAGCCACTACCTAATGAAGAGCCGCTTCCTGTATCAGTTAATCTCAGCGTTGATCCGTTTCCTGTAGCGTTGATTTGTAGAACTTTACTGTAACTAGTTGTAGGACTATCCGTTCCGATACCGACGTTTCCTCCGTATAATTGAAGAGCTAAGTCTTCATTGCTACTTGTTCCACCAGTGTTTTGAGCTTGAATGTATGAATGAGTATTTCCTGAACCGGAAGTTTCAATAAGTAGCCTAGAGCCAATTGACCCTTGCACGTAATCAGATGTAACTGTTGAAATAGCTCCGTCTACTTCTAAAGCTGTATTTGGACTAGTCGTCCCGATACCTACGTTGCCTACAAAAGAAGAGTCTCCTGTTCCTTGTACTGTTGTAGTTCCTGTAACTGTTAGATCACCAGTTAAAGTATCTGTAGTGTCCTTTAAATACCCTGAAATATTATCAGCGTGAATATTCGTAGCACCTTGGTCAGTTGTCCAATCAATATGCTCGTTTGAAACAAAACCTGTTAGAGTATCGTGATTTAAAACTACAGCCCCTGTAGCTCCATCTACACTAGTAACGCCACCAGTAGGTGAAGATAACTCTGTGAAATCTGCCATAGTTCCCGCAGTTCCACCGTTATGCATATAAGTTTTGTTTTCGTCAGACCTTACTACTACATCACCTTCTTGAGTTGTTAAAGCTAACATATTTACCTCAGAAGATGCAATTTGAACGGAAGTAATGGCTGTAGCTGGTAAATTCGTTATATGAATAGTTCCCGCAGAAGATCCTGTCCAGTCGATGTGTTCATTAGCTACAAATCCAGTTAAATCATCGTGATTGATACCGGAAGACAAATAAGTGTTTGAATCTACCGATCCATCAGCTTTAAGGAATTGAGATGACGTACCTGTAGGAGTTTGGAATCCAGTAGCCTCTATATTGACTGAGCTATCTATCTCAGTAGTACTAATAGATAAAGGAGTTTCGTTTCCCAAACCATCAGTAACTACTTTCTTACTACCTGTAAGATTATCGTTATCTTTTAGTTTAAGTAGTGAGTCGTATGTACTTTTGACTGTTGTTCCTGTTAGTGTAGCCATATATTATATGTTCCAGCCACCGAAGCTGCTGTCTTTTGTTGGTGATAATTCGTCTCTATTGTTCGTTAAGTATTCTGGAAACAGACTAGGATAGTTACACAAGTAGTCTATCATTCTAGTAGCGTAGTGCTGCGCTGTATCTCTAGTAGCTTCCATCATCATAGATATATCTGACTTACTAAGTGTCTCAGCTGATTCGCTAGTATGTTTAAAAACTCCTTTATTGTTTATACTAAACTGACTAAAAGGTAGAAACTCTAGTAAAGCGTATTGCGCTAGAATAGGTTTGATATGATTCTTAATTAATAACTCATAGTCACCTGTTAAAGTGTCGTTGATTATATCTGACTGTAGCTTGTTATATAGTCTAGATCCTAGTAGTTCGTGTACGTGTATATCTTGCGCGATCTCAATGTACTGAATAACTCTATCGAAATCTAGGTTTCCAGATATTGGCGTGTATCTTATAAGATCCTCTCTGCTAATGAAAATTGCTTTACTCATTTTTTATCTTTTTTTACGTCTTTTATTTTTACCTCGGCCGCCCACATAGTTAGGGTGATGTCCTTTGTCCGATCTATCTATTTGAGCTTCGGCTACTCTTTTGTCGTTTTTAAATTTCTTTTTATCTTTGTTAAAACCATCCTTCTTAGCTTCAGCTTGTGATTTACTTACTACTCCATTCATAGCGTTACCTCCCCAGGCTTCACCGTTTAATTTTGATTTCTTAACGTATATACGTCTCTCAAACTTATGGTAGCAATTAACACCGCCTTTGTGTAACCACAGCGAATAAGGTTGTCCGTTATGGCCCAGTCTAGAATTTATACCGTCTTGCTTCATTTTAAGTATATCTTCTTTTCTGTATAGTCTGTCAGCACCTTCCATAGCTCTGCAGAAAGCTCGACCTCCTTTAGATTTTCCGTACTTTCTAGATCCCTGTACATACTTATATCTAACTTTTATAAAGTCAGTGTCTTGTACTGAATCTAACTCCCTTCTATCTGCTGGAGCTGAACTAAGGTTTACAGAGTTAAGAGTAGCGTTAAGCATACCCTCAAAGTCCTCGTCTTCTGTTTCGCCATCATCTATAGTAGCGTTAACTAATGAGTAGTTATCGTCTTCTAGCTCACCTACTTTATTTAAGTAGATTAAGATGTCACTGTATTCTAGGTCTTTTTTACACATATCTATCTCTTATTAATATATAAGTCCATAGCGTAGTTAATCTGGTCAGCTATACTAGAGTCAGCTGATAGGTTAACATCTTTATTGTTTTCTTTTTTATCTTTGTCGCTTGTATTTTTTGCTTCCTTTACAGCTTCTTTATTATCACCTTCTGCATAATCCTCTTCTACTTCTTGGTTTTCTTCTGTGAATTCTACAGGCTGACTAGTTACAAAGATCATCTCTGGCACTTCGCCATTAAGCTCTAGGATCTCTTCTAAGCTATCTAAAAGCTCGTCCTGGAAGTTTCTAATAACTGTAGAATTAAATAGCTGTGATGCTACCATAATCTCGTCAGAATTAGATGCTAGTCCGTTACCACCGTCTTTGATTCCTAATAACATAGGAGACGTTACTCTGTGGCCCACTAATATCTTATGCATAGCCTCGTTAGCTAAGTATTCGTAGTGAGATGGTGCGTCGTTTAAAGATATATCTTCTACACTAGCTTTGTTCTCTGAAGACTCGTTGAAAGCTACAATAACTTTTTGACCTCTAGCTCCTGTTAATTTACTCTTTACATCTCTAGTAATAGCGTCTCTTTCTTGTGCTGAAGGCACTCCGTTATTAAAATTGATAACCTTAGTACCACTAAAAGAATTCTTTGCCTCGTTTAATAAGTAGTCTGCGATTTCGTTCTCTAATTCACAATAAGGTAAAGCTCCAGAGTATCCTACAGGGCTAAAATATGAGTATCCAGATACATAAGGCTTAACGATAAATAACTCGATTGCTTCTTTAGAGTTACCGAATGTAGGTATCTTTCTTAGAGTGTCGTTAGGTGATTTATTGATCCAGTCTGGGTGATAGTAATAGTTCTCTATAACACCTTCTGAATTCATTTTCTCTGGCCTTAGTGTATGTATTGGGAAGTGTTTAATCTTCACTACTTTTCTATTGTTACCAGATCCACTGTAAATAACTTGCATAGCAGACTGTCCTAGCATTTTACGCTCTAGTATGATCTTTTTAAGACATCTATGTCCAACAACACTACGTAAGTCTTTTACTTCCTTAGAATCGATCTCTTTGCCCTCTATGCAGATTCCTTTACCATATATAAGATCTGAAATAGATTTTATAGCTGCATTGTTAGTAGCAGAAGATAAATAGTTCTGGATTAAAAAGTTATAGTAGTTATTGTCTTCACCATAAGCTACATAGTCTTTGTGCTTTTCTTCGATGGCCTTAGGCATATCGTAAGCTGATAAGTTTATTAAGTTTAAATTCATTAGTCTAAAATTGTGTAATTATTAGTAGATGCTTTTACAGTATACTTTTCCTCATTTACTGAGAAATTATTAAGATCTTTTGACGTCGTAAAGAATTTACCTCTATAGATTACTTTGCCGTTAGATATTCCTTCTATTAAATAGTGTACTTCATCGTTTAAAGATATCCCTTCATCGGTAAAGTTACATACTAGTCTCTGGTAGTAAGAGAATTCAAACATATTAAAATTAGTAGATGGTGATACAAATGTAGCGGAGTTACTGTCATTACCGTCTTGCTTTATAGACCAGGCGATAGGCTGTGTAGCTACTAGAGATCCTTCTAGATTTGTGTTTATGTTTAAAGTCTCCAATCCTGTGTTAGAGATGTTTATGTAGTTCATTGTTACTCTTTATTTAAAAACAATATTTAGCCCTTAATAGAACACTTAACAAAAAAAAAGAGCCACCGATTAAGGTAGCTCTAGTTTATTTACTGTTAGAGTTAATTATACTCCTACAGTTACAGAAAAATCAGTGTCAATGTCTCCAGTGAATTCTTTAGCGAATCCTTTCTCCATTGCTGAAAATGTTAATTCATATCCAGATTTGTCCCCTAAAGAGCTACCAGTTGAAGCTGTAGCATTCATTTCAGCTCCAAATTCTTCAGCCATCATCCAAACCTTACCGTTATTATCTTCGATTAAGATTTGAGGACGTCCATAAGCTAAAAGCTTTACTTCTTTGTGAGTAGTAGCATCTTGCTTCTTTAAAGAAACTGTTAAAGTTTGCTCTGCGAAAGTAGTACCGTTGTCTCTAGATGACGTTAATGATTGCTCAAAAGTAGATGTACCTCTTAGGTCATACTTGAAAGCGTCTGGAGTAGTAGATGCAAATGCAGAAACTGTTTCGTCAGAAATAGTCAAAGCTCCCATCGCTCCAAAATTTACAAAGTAGATAGCGTTCAATCCCCCTACAGAGTCTTTACATCCTTCTAATCTACCAGCTGTTATATTACAAGCCATAATTATTATATTTTTAAGTTATTGATTATTAGTAAGTTAACCTCCCCTAATTAAAGGGAAGGATTAACTAATTTACTGTTAATTATACTACTGATCTCAATACTAATTCAGATCCGATAGCGTAGTTTACACCAGCACTATAACGCATAATTACACGAACATTTTGACTCCCGTCAATATCTGCTAAATCGATCAATTTAACAAGATTCTGGTCTGATTGTAAACCGCAGCCGAAAAACATATTGTCCTTTTCTCCAGCTACCATAACTCCAGCACTAAGACCGTTTGCTACAAATAACTTAACTCCTTCGAAATCCATTGCAGTTTGACCTACGTGGTAAAGATCTTTGTAACCTAGAGCAGCTTGTGCTCTTACATAAGATCTAGCGTCAGCTTGTGAGATATAGATAGCAAGTCCTTCGTTTCCATAGATGGTTTCTGGGATTGCATCAATTACAGCACCTAATTGAGCTATGATGTTTGAAGCATCTGTAGCTGGTCCTGTAACGTCAATTACATCTGCATCAGCAGTCATTAAGTTTACTAATCCATCAAACTCTCCAGAACCTACTGAGTCAGCTCCGTTCCAGATGTTGTTTTCAACGTTAGCGGCAACTTTAGCAGCTACGTGTCCGATTAAATAGTTAGCGAATGATTTTGGTAATTCATCAAAGCTAGAAAAGCCTTGCTCAATTGATAACCAGTCAGATTCGAAGTCTTTTTTACAAAGCTCCAAGTTTACTTGAAAATCTTTAGGTTGTAAATAACGCTCAGTTAAAGTAACTGAAGATGTTGCTGCGAAGTCACAAGATGCATCAGCGATGATACTTCCTACTGCTAACTTTTGCATAACTGATTTGTACTTTACGTTTGGTTTAACAGTGATACCACCTTTGTCTAAAGTTGGTGCACTTAACAAAGCAGCTGAGATAAACCCAGAAGCCTTAGATCCAGCGTAACTAGTTGTAATACTTGTTGTAGTTGCCATTTAATTTTAATTTAATTGTTAATATTAATTATTTATGTATTTATATACTCTCTCCTGGATCGTCATACCTTTAGAGCCGATACCTTTGGCCTTCTTTTGTATTTCTTTCTCTGGAGAATGAGTCAATCCTTTTGGCTCTTCTTGTTTTACCTCTGGAACTTCCTCTGTTTTCGGTTCAGTCATAGCTGACTCTAGTATCTTCTTTAGGTCCGCAAGTTGAGATTCTAATTCTCTAACTCTTTCATTTTCCTTCGAAGGCACTTCTTCTTCTACTTCTTTTACCTCTGTTTCTTCTACTGTCTCAGTAGCTTCTACAGTTTCTTCTTTCACTTCTTCTTCTACAGCTTCTACAACTGGAGCTTCTGTCGCTACTTCTTCTTTTACTTCTTCTACTGGAGCTTCGACGGTAGCTTCTACAGTTTCTTCTACTTTTGCTTCTTCACCTCCGACAATGTTTAAGGCTTCTGCAATCTTTTTTAGTGTTTCTTTTGCATTCATACTATTGGTTTTTAAAGGTTTATACTTTATTTAAAAACAATATTTATGCTGATTTGTTTTTCTCTAATTTCTAGGAAAATCTGAGTCGTTAATCGTTATTAAGGTTTCAGACCTCTCTATTTGAGAAACGTCACTTTGTTGGTTACCTCCATAAAGAGAGCCAAACCCTTGCGGTTTTGCGTTTGGCCCTCCATATTCGTTACCTACTTTTGGATATTTTGCTTTTATGTACATCTTATGGTGTATTAGTTACTAAGTTAGCTGCTACAAAATTGTACCCAGTTAAATCTGCATTACCTATTATATCTGTCACAGTTGTTACACTTGTTTCTATCTCGTAATAATGAGATGGAGCAGTAGCTAATAAGCTTAGATCCTGTGTCGCACCGCTGTTATATATAGTTGCTAAGTTAGCAGTTTGGTCAGAATTCCATATAGCTATTTGATTCATAGTACCATCATAGTAATTGTTATGCACATTAGAAGCCCTACCGAATCTGAAGATATTATCGCTTGGATTAGATCCACTAATAACACCGTCGTAACCTCCGCCAGTTGCTACTCCTATGTTAGATTGAAGTACGCCATCGATATAGATATCAAATCTACTATAATAATCAGCTGAGCTCGTAGATACAGATCCCGTAGTTCCACCGTCAAAAGTCACCATAACGTGCTGCCAAGTTCCGGAAGTAAATGCATTACCTACCACTAATATAATACTATTATACACAGTACCATAGTTTAAAACTAAACTAGATCCACCTTGTTGTTTTAATGTAATTGCTCCGCCATTGTAGTCATCACCAGCACCGTAAACCATTAAGGTTTGAGTTGCAGTATTAGAACTTGGCTTAACCCACATTGAAATGGTCCAAGCAGAGCCGTCTCCGTTAGTTGCTCTATCTAAAGCGTTCATATTTACAGGGTTACCTTGTAAGTAAGCACTAGATCCGTTAAAATTAAGAGACTTATTGTTAGTGTAAGCTACCTCTGCGACCGTTACTGTTACCGTAAAGTCTACAGTTCCACCTACAGCATTACCAGCTTTACAATTAACAACAATAGTATCTGCACTTGTTCCAACATAAGCTGGAGCTGTACCGCTTAATATACCGCTGTTTTGATTAAGAGACATCCAAGAAGGAGCGTCTAATTCAACAAATTGATTAACTATATTATCACTAGATATTATTTGAAAGTTTAAAACATCACCTTCGGTTACTGTTACAGTTTGATTTGCTACAGTTGGTACAAAGTTCACATCTGGTTGTGAGCCTTGACCTATTGTTTGCTTAGTTATAACAGGTAAATCTGAGTAACTAGTATTTCCATTCACACCAAAGTGTAAGTTGATATCACTACCATCTGGATGTACTACTGTTGTAGCTATTCGCTCGTTATTAGTTTCACTCCAAAGCTCTAAGGTGTTGTCGGTCATATATCTCAATGATACTAATCCCATTTCTGTACCAGCCCCACCCACTCGGTAAGAATCTATAGAACCACCACCAGCAGTAAAGAATCCACTAGCTGCCGTATTGTGTGCCCAGTTAATGTCTGCTATAATACTCTCATTTGTTTGGTATTTAAAAGAAGTTGTTAGGTCATCTTCTGCAGTTATAACTCCTGTAGTTGCACCTGTATAGTCTAGACCGAATGTTTCACCAGCTCCCTGTTTGTCTAAGGGTATCATATACTGCTGTCCTGGTGATAAAGATAAAGTTCTCTCCAATATAGTATGAGTAAGTACACCATTCAATACACCATCTTCAGTGTTTGCGTAATCGTGCTTAATATCCCATAAAAAATCTGAGTTGCTTATAATACCGTTTGGTAGAACACCATTTGCCCAAGTATGCATTTGTATATTAAAAGAAGTAACTACTAAAGGTATTGTAGTTTTGGCTACAGCTACTTCATTAGCACCGCTCAAATCAACTAGTGTTAAGTGTCCATCGTTACCAAATCTAAGTGACATAGCGTCTCCATTAGATACCACATACTTAACTCCAGAATTGGTTGTAAGTAATGTACTGTTAGATCCAGCTATAAAACCACCAGCATAAGTGAAAGATGTACCCCAATTAGATGGAGTTAGAGAACCACCATTATAAGCAGTTGCTACTTCTGCACCATCCCAAATACCCAAAATTAAATTAGCCCCTCCATTACTTTGGAAGTTCCACTTGAATTCAGAACCTTTCTCTAATGCTTCACCGAAGTAAAAAGGTAATTGTTGGTTAACTGTAGAATCATTTATGCCAGTACCTACTGCGTCGTTAGCATTTGCTCCATAAGAAATAAACCATCCAGAGCTAGAAGCTAATCCGCTAGATCCGTTAACCATATTAGAGGCGTCTATAGTGATCTGTGTAGCGTCATCTAAAACTAGAATTAAGTCAGTTCCTACTACTGATCCGCTTACCACTGGATTTCCAGAACCACCAGAACCTCCTAATGTCGCAGCGTCAACAGTTACGGTTGAAGCATCACTCATAGTTAATATTATATCAGTACCACTAACTACACCACTAGATACAGTAGTATCTTCGTCAAGAGACAAGCCAGTTACGTCTACAGTAACAGTACTAGCATCAGTCATAGTTAAGGTTAAATCTGAACCGCTTAAAGATCCACTAGCTACGAAATTATTTTCATCTACACCCAAAGAAGTCACATCCACTGTATAAGATACACCGTCGTTTAATCCTAATGTTAAATTATTACCACTCAATACAAAAGAATCTACAAAGGTATCATCTGAAGCAAATCCAGCAGTGTTAGTAAAGATAGCGTTTAATTGTACTACAGCTTGGTTTAATACTGAATTCACATACGATCCATTAATACTTACCGCATTAACAGGTAGTGACTCAACAATTACCTTAGCTCCGCCTTTTACTTTTATTTGAATTTCTGTACCATTTGCAGTAGCCTCTAAGGTATTAACTGCGTGAGGTACTAATAAGTTGTCAGTTCCTAAAGATAAATCTCTTAAAAGGATCGTAGAACCCGTAGAATCTAATCCAAAGTCCATTGCCTTATACTTTAAATAAGGAGAAATTAACTCTAAGTCTTTATCTTCAAAAAGTCTATTATGTACAGTAGCTTGGTATCTATAGTTTCCGTCAGCTTGTAATTGATCTCCCTGTCTTACCTGGAAGATACCTAAGTCAAAGTCATCGGACTCTCTAACCTTCTGAATCTCAGCATATAAGGTAGTTCCAGCTCTAACATCCACTGGATGATCAAAGTACCACTCAATAGTATCACCAGCGTAAACATTCTCACCTACATTAGATCTATTACCATTTCTAGGTAAAACTTGTTTATATACGTTTCTACCGTTTATTTCTATTCTATATTCTAATCTCGTAGCAATGTCAATAGTCTCAGCTGCTACGGTTGTTATACCTAATCCAGATATATTAACACCAAAGTAGTTGTCTCCAGCATATCCGATAGATGTCGCTGGATCTGGGTTACCACCTAAAGGTAAAGAAAACATATCTGAGAATACACGTCCAGAAGGAGGTATAAATCCAGATGCTCCCTGGTTTGCCGTTACCGATTGATCTTTCAACCCACCCCACATAGGGAAAAAGTTAATATCGCTAGAAAGGTTTGTAAAGAAAATGTTTTCAGAACCAGAAGACATCTTGTGTTGCTCTCCTAAAAATAAAGAGTTCAAAGTTGTTTCGATAGCTCTATTTGCGATTAATTGGTCCTGTGCTGGATCATATTCGAAATGACTTAATGTTTTTATCTCAGTCTCTGTTATCGTTCTACCAGTTACATAGTCTGTAGAATCATTTGATAACGTGCTGTCTGTTGATAGGTTTATATTTGCTGAGTTAGTATTATCCGGGAACAAGTCACTTCCATCGTTAACACCTACTACGTCTCTAATTATTGCCATTTCTTTCTTATATTTTTATGTTATTTATATACTCTTTTTAATAAACTCTCTAATTAAATCTAAAGCTCCATCTAGAACATCATCTGAGAAATTCATATCTTGTGATTCTTTTCTTAATACGTTAGAGAAAGCTCCTTCTATAGAGAAACCAAATACCTTATTATCTTTTACGTAGTTGTCCCAGATGTCTTTATCATCGACTTTCATAGAAACCATCCACGTACCAGCTGGCACATCTAAACCGTACTGAGTAGACTTGTCGAATTTAGGATCTTCTACGATCCAGCTTTCGAAAATAGTCATACCCTCTAGTGTTTTAGAGTGTTCTAGGGTTGCATTCGATTGATTACCGTTCTTAAAGAATTGCTGTTGAGCCTGGGCTATAGTATCTTTTGAAAAGTAAATATAAAATTCTTCTTTCTCATTCCTTCTATAGATAGGTTTGTTCGGTATTAAAGCCGCACCCATTAAAACCTGTTTGTCTTTGTTAACCTCTGCCAATAAGACAGGCTTCTGATCACCTAAAGCGATCCAGTCTGACTGTATTGCTGGTGTTTCTACCAAACTTACAGCTTGTACTCCCGAAAACTCTAAGCTTTCATCGATAATCATTTCGAATAATTTCATTATATCTCTTTATTTAAAAACAGTTTTTAGCCTACACTTGCCATAGCTTCAGTGTTCCTTCTAATACCTTGTGACGTGGTTACGTCATCAGCTACTACATAAGCTCTCATTGGGTTGTCATTTACAGACGCTACAGTGTTGGCGATCATATTCTCACCAGCTGTGGTCTGTCCTAAAACATTAAAACTAGGAGGCGTGCTAGGTGCTGCAGTAGCACCTCCAGAAGATCCAGTCCCAGACACTCCTGTAATAGCTGCTAATTTCTTCTTTGAACCAGTAAATTGCTTCACTAAAGATGCTGCTTGTAATGCATAACCAGCCATAGTAATAACGTTCCAAGGGAAACCTACCTTAGACGTCTCAGCCATACCAGAAGCTGTAGCTGTAGCTATCTTACCTCCTTCGATATTAGCCTCAGCCATAGCCTTTTGGCCCTTAGCGACAAGTTCTTGCTTAATAAAGCCCATTTTCATAGCTAACTCTTTCAACTGCAAAGCTAACTTCATAGCTAATAAGCCCCTACCTATAGCAGTCTCACGTCCAGCGACATCAGCAGCTGAATCTAAAACACTATACAAAGCTCGTCTCTTTTCTTCAGCTACCTTCTGAGCGTCTGCAATATCCTTTTGATTCTTTTCCTCGTCTTTTTTAGCTTGTGCTGAATTAGCCTCGTTAGTTAATTTGTCATAATGCTGCTTAATTCTTAATTTAAGTTCTTCTTTCTCAGTCTCTGTTATAGTTAAATCTTCTAAGGCCAATAAATGTTCCTCTCTGTTCTGCTGTATCTTTTCTAGAGCCGTCATTTTACCGTCTCCAAACTTTTCATTAAAAGCTTGTAAATTCTTTACTTTTTGATCAGCTTCTTTAATATCATATATATCATTAATAGCTTTCTCTGCTTCCCTACGTTCTGTTGCAGTCATTTTAAGAGTAGCTAAATCAGCTAAATGTCTCTCGCGATTTCTTTGTATTTTCTCTAAAGCAGTTTTATCGTCTGTGTCTTGCTCTAACTTCTTGAGTTTCAATAAGAAAGCTTTCTTAGCTTCAAGCTGTACATTTCTTTTCGCCTTTTCTTCTGGAGTTTCAACTGTAGCACTAGCTAGATTCGCTCTCTTTTTAGGTGCTGCTACTTTTCCTTCTGCTTCGTCGTTTTTATCTAGCGTTATATTAAGTTGCTCTAGTATAGCATTCTTTTCCTCTAACGCTTTATTAGATTTTATTTGCTCTTTAGTGTATTTAGATTGAGCTACCCTTACGGCATCCACTGCAACAAGTAGCTTAAACTTACTTTTATACATCTTATTGGTGCCCTTCTGTAGCTTTTGTAACGCAGTAATTTCATCTATCAACCCTTGGGCAGTTGTAGCTTGTAACTTTTCGCCGTAATCTCTTTTAAATATAGCTTTAACTTTTCCAATCTCTTTCAATTCTGCTAATTCTGCTTTCGCTAATTTTGATTTAGCTTCTGCAGTGTCTTTAGCTTGCTCTATAACCTCTTCGTCTTGCTGTTCGACTATCATTTTGTCGATTAAAGCATCCGTTACGTCTTCTATAGACTTTTTTAGCTCTCTGTTACTTACTGTTTCAGAATCAATATTACCTAGGTGCTTTGGATGCAATTCTACTAGTTTATCTATAATACCTTTTCTATCTGCTTGAGCTTTTCTAAGGTTATCTTCTGAAGTAGTTGAGTCCTCTATAATAGCATTCAATGAATCTAATTGAGTTTCCATTGAATATATATTAGCTATCGAGTCTAATGTAGCGTCTGATCCTTTCTTTGTTGTCGTAAAGAAACCTAGTAATCCTGTAGTAACTTGTGTAACCGTTCTAAATATCTTGTTCAAAGCTCCGCCTCCATCTTCTAAGCTAAGTATAAATCCTTCCCAAGCCGATCCTAAAATAGTTAAATCACCTTCTAAGTTGTTAAGTTGGAGGTTAGCCTTTTCAGATGCTACGCCAGTTTGTTCGTACTTTGCAGCTAACTGCCCTACGATGTCTCTGTTTTTAGCTAAAACTAGTAAAGAACCTTTAGCCCTGTCACCTACTAGCTTCTTAGCTATTGCTAACTTTTCTGCATTACTTGTGGCCTTAGATAATTTTTCTGCCGTTATTTTTAAAGACTCTTGGAATGACTTTCCAGTCTTCATAGCTAAGTCAGACATTATCTTTCTTAACTGAGTCCCAGCCATAGATCCAGCTATCTGGTTATCTGCTAAAACAGATAGAGCTCCAGTAGTTACCTCTAAAGACTCTCCCAAAGTGTTAGAAATAGGAGCTACCAATTTCATAGACTCCGCAAACTTATTTATATCTAATCCACTACTAGAGAATGAGTTAGCCATAACGTCAGCTACTCTGCCTGTCTCCGATGCATCCATTCCAAAACCTCTAAGAGTACCAGCTGCTACAGTAGCCGCTTCTGCTAAGTCAGATCCTGTAGCTGCAGCTAAGTCTAGTATCCCTTTAGACGCTGCTTTTATTTGTTTAGAGTCAAAACCTAATTTAGCTAGCTCTGTAGATAGTTCTAATACCTCTGAAGCTGTAAAAGCTGTAGTAGCTCCTAATTCCTTAGCGTTTTGTTTTAAAACAGACATTCCCTCACTAGTTTCACCAGAGATAGACTGTACGTTCGATAGAGATGCTTCAAACTCTTTAGATTTACCTATAAGAGATCCTATTCCAGCTATTAATGATCCTACAGCTACTACTATAGCTCCTATTCCAGAGGAAGTCAAAGCCGCTGTCATTGATCTCAAACTAAAAGTAGCTTTTTTAGCTGCTACTCCTACACCTCCTACAGCTCCAGCCATTCCAGTAGCTGCTGCAGTTCCTTTACTCATTGAAGCTCCTACATTTGAGCTTACGTCTATGTGTACCTTTCTAGTTTCTCTAGCCATTATCTGTGATTATATTTGTATTTAATAAATCTTTTAAATTCCTTCCAGTTTTCTGGATATTTGTAACGACCTCTGGCCCTATCTATATTAGTTGAGCTGTAGTCTAGGTTTTGTAGTAGGAATAACATTATTTTTATCATATCTAGTCTTTATTTAAAAACATAATTCTAAGGGCTAAATAGTCTCAAAACAAAAAAGCTCTTTAAAAAAACAACTACAAAACTCATAAAAAAAATGAGACTTTGAAAAAAAAACCAGAGTCTCAGAATTAGTACTTAACTCACTGATAACTAATATATTGCAAAAACAAAAAAAAGCCTCTATAAGCGAAGCTATTTTTTACGCTAAAGCTACTGTATAATCTGAGTGACTTCTACCTAAAACAGTTCCTACCATAGCAGTTGTTAATGTGCTAGAAGTTGCTATTGAAGCAGTTGTTATCTCTCCAGATGTTGACATATAAGTTATATATAATATAGCAGAAGTTGAATTGTTAGATATCACCCTATTAGCTGGGTTAAATTGATCTAGTCTACTTCTACCTACTAAAGTTAAATCTAACTTAGACTTACCTGTTAAATAATTCGTGTCTATTGAATTTATATTATAAAATGAGTTGTTTATAAGTAAAGTATCTGATAGTTTTAAGTCTATTATTAATCCCTGTGGTAATTCACCAGTAAACTTTACAGACCTTTTATCTTCATCAAACATCATAGCAGTAGTACCTCTATAAAAACTACTCCATAGGCCTATTCCCCCTATTGTGTCACTTACATTGTATTCGTTTAGTTCTTCACCAAAATATAAACCTACCTCAGCATTCGTTCTACTTGGAATAGCTCCAGAAGGTACATAAGTGTTGGAAGGTTGGACATACGTTATTATTTCACTTACAGTCGTGTTACTTGTAAACGCTATTGGCCCAGATACGTCACCCTGTGGTACTAAGATACTAGTAGCATACGTAAACATAGGCTTAATATTCTGTTCTGCTGACTTTAAATCTGCAAATTGTGTGTAAATTACTTTAGTTACATTCCCTACAGCTAAATTGGTTAAAGGTTCTACAGGTACTCTCTGATTCTCTAATTTAAGCTTATATTCGTTACCAGATAGTCTTACTCCAGTATTACCTATAAGTTCGTAAGATAATTCACCGTATTGCTGTCCATTTACAGCTAAGTAACCTAATTCCATAGCTACTTTTGGATCTGCGAATTCCATTTGCATAGAACTGTATAAGTTTGGCCTACCTACGTCATATCTATCTACACTAATGTACTTAGAAACGTCTTTTAAGCTACCCTCAGACATAAAATGATCGTAATGCTTGGTAGTTATATTTAATTCGCTGTCAATCTCTGCAATTACGTTAAACATCTTGAAAATAGAGCTAAGAAAGTCTATAATCTTCATTTTAGGTAAATTGTCAGCTATAATCATCTTACCAGCTGAACCTACAGAAGCTGATCCAGATATTAAGATAGATTCTTCGTCATACCATCCCTCTGGGAGAAATTGTTCTTCTTGTTCGTAAGTTTGATGCGTTATTTGCACCTTTACAGGTATTGTCTGACTACCATTATGCTCAACTAAGACAGTATAGTTACCAGGATTATTAGGTATAACTAATTCGGTAGTGTAATTATTAGTAACCTCAACAGAAGCCACTTGTATTCCATTACGCCTTAACTTAACTACAGCCTCACCTGTAAAAGTTCCGTAGGCTTTAATAAGATATCTATTATAAGTAGGTGAAGCATACCCACTAAAAGAAATAGTATTGTCATTTAAGCTGATTCCACTCAAAGAGTTAGTATCATAAGAGAAATCGTCAGCAAATGCTGAGTTAATCTCACCCTCTCTAGATTTATCTGTCTGGTGAAGCCATAGGTATAAATTACTTATATAATCGTTTTTAAGAGCTCCAGTGAAAGTGAAACCGTATGTAGACTCAATCTTAGAGATAATAGTACCTACTTTTAGAGCCCCGATAACGTCATTCTCACCAATACCATAGCCATCTGCTACAGTTGAGTTTACGTAAGCTATATTCTTAGCATTTTCTACATTCTTTACAGCTGTATCTGTATCGTAGATAAATCTGTCAGATCTTGAGGATAAAGGGAATATTAACTCCCCTAAAGTATTACTAGATAATGCATCCTCAGCACTAAAAGAAGCATCGTCTAAGGCAGAGAAATCTAACACAGTCAATCTGTCTTGTCCCATATTTCTAGCCAATTCGGATAACTTACCAATAAAATTAATCTTATAAGAAGACGCCACACCTTTGTCCATTCTCACAGACTCAATCTGTATGTTACCTTCTTTATATGTACTGTTATTCATTAATATTTTAACAGGTAGTAACTCCCTAGAGTCTAATCCGTTAGTGATATCGATGTTATTGTAGTGTTTAAAGATACGATTATTCTTTTTAGATGCTGGAATCGTAAAGGACCTACTATATTCAGTAAATAACTTACTAGGATCGCTTAAATCCTTAACTACAGACTTAATAGATACAGATTCGTCTCCAAACATATCTAATACAGGTGCTTGGCCTGGATCTACTCCTAAAGAAGAAGTCGCATTCCAATTCAATGCGTAAGCTTCCCAGTTGTCAATAATATCGCCCCAAGTTTCGCTACCTGTAGGTTCTGGCACATTTCCAATAAGTAATTTAATAGGTATTCTCATTATCTTACAGTGTTTATATATTCTGAAGCATTCTCCATAGTGAAAGTGTATTGAATCATTCTATCGTTGAGGTGATTCTTTTTAGCTAAGTTACTAGTTGTTAAGTTCATTGGCTGGAAGTTTGTACTATCTACATTTGGAATAAGTGCCCAAACATATTCACTCATTAAGAGCTCTTCTAACTGCTTGACATAGTATTCTGATATCCAATCAGTATTGATAGTAAAAGATTGCTTAGAGCCTGTTATACGCTTTCTTGAGGCGTGTAATCCACCTCCATTAGACAAAGATCCAAAGTTCATTACATTACGCTGAAATTGATCGCTTTTAACCTTAACATCTTCTTTGTGTTTCATAGTGAAAGGAAAATAATTCTTTACACCGAATTTGTTAGTATAAAATAATACTACAGCTTTATCGTCATTACTAGCTAACTGAAAAGCAGAGTACTTAGTACATACAGTTTTATCTACGTACACATTCTGTATAGTACCATCTAAATCAAACTCATATCTTGACTTAGAAGTAGCTGCTGTGATAGGTACAAATTGCTCGGAAGATTCTGCTGTGATAGGCAATGTAATCCAGCTGCCAGCGTTACCGGATAGATCATAAGCTCTATATTTCCAGTCAGTGCTGTTTTGAGGTTGTGCGTATACGTGGAATACACTTGGGTTTGATTCAGTACTTAATATCCTGTAGTTATCTGTAGTGTCTTCTGGTAAAGCAACAAAGTCACTCTCAAAGCTATTACCGTTATGCTGTACACCTTCTCTATATAAGCTATAACCCTCTGTAGCTAAGTAAGTTGTAACTGTAGGAGATGCATTTAAGTCATCTAATGTAGTTTCTACCCAGGCAGTCCCAGAAGATAACGTAGAAGTCTGAGAGCAATAGTCCCTTATAAGTTCAGCTATCTCAAAAGTAGCCTGTCCGCCTGTCTGCTCTTTCTCTAGAGTGTAAGTAGCGTCTGAGGGCTTGTCATTTGTTTTGTGTCCGTTCCATATCTTTATCGACAAATATGCTGTAGTCTGAGACGTAGCTAATTGCATATAAAAAGGTGATCTTACGTTGATGTTTCTGTATTGTGCCATTATATTGTTCGTTTAATATTCTTTTTTTCTAGTAATTTCTTTTCTATTTTATTAGCAAAGTTAGTGGCGATATCGTCTGCTACTGCTTTGTGATAATCTTTTTTAAAGCTTTTATCCCTTCTATCCAGAGGCTTAGTGAAAAAATGTGAGGCCTTAATACCCTTTTCGTAAATAGATCTACCTATAACGAATGCTAACTTAGTAGATATACCTTTTTGCTTACACCATTTTCTAATAGGGCCTAAAGGAACAGATTTCTTACCTCCGCTAAACTTATTCTTACTATCTCTATTTGTTAGATAGCTGCTCTTTGATCCGTGTACACCCTCATCTATAAACTTACCATAACTAGCCATCTCAAAAGTCAATCCAGGCATAGCAGAACCTCCTGTAAACTTACCAGAGATACTTCTATTCATTTTACCTGTAATATAACCCTTAATGGATTTATATAGCTTAGAGGACGCCTTATAGCTCTTACGCTCACCATTGACCATACGGCCCATTGATAAATTACGCTTAGACTGAGACACTACATATCGCTTGTAGTCATTTAGTACCCTTCTGGCCTTTGGATAAATTGAGGTGTTATCTAACACAGATCTAAAGTGTTTTTAATAGTTACCGTAAAGTCTACACCTACACCAGCTAATTTGTCCTCAAATCTCTCAGAAAAGAAATCCATATTAATATTCTCAGCCTCAACCTGGAAGCCCTGGTTATGTAGATCACCTCTCATAAGCTCCTGGATAGTCTTGGTAGCTGCAGCAAACATAGTATTTAATACATAGTGCTCATTGTCATTACCGTAAAACTGATCTGTCTGCTCTGTAGTTGATTCGTCTACTATATCTAAAAATAAAATACTCATTTCTACGTAAGCTACTCCCTGGCCTATTTGTGCTGAGGTCATTCCTACGTGAGCTAATGGGTATATGTTCTGCTTCAATAAGTCTACTTCGAATAGATCACCAAAAGTCACTTGGTTAATAAGCTCATTGCTTTGTAGTTCTTCTTTTATTGCGTCGGTTAACTTAAAAATATTATTCATTTATTATCGTTTTCTATATTGTGCTCTCTCTATTGCAGTTTTCTCTTTATTGTATTCTAAAAACAGTAACGCCTCCAGGTGATTTAGCTCTGTAGTATGTCTATATTTTGTCGGATCACCTCCGCATAATGCATAGAGGCTGTTAAACCATCCATACTTTTTACTGAATTGTCCCTCTCGGCTGTAGTCTTCATTGTCTCCAGTTGATTCTTCGAATAAACCTGGGAAACCAGCAGTAATTCTTTCACGATACTGTAAAAAAAAACTATCGCAGTCGATATGATTCCTGTCGGTGCGTTCTTCATAGCCTCCTGGGCCTTCCTATCAGCGGTATAGGGCTCTATAGTATATAGCTCCCCAAAGCTCTTTACTACTGGCCTAAACATCACAGCAGCACTCAAATGAAAGGACTGTACATCCTTTAGACTGTCTTCTAGGTCAATATATTCACCTAGCGTCATAGCCTGTAGATCTGGTATGAATCCATACTCTATACCATCCATAGTGAAACGATCCTGGAAGGGAGTTTCCTGGCTTATTAGATCTAAGATCTCGTTACTTATTTCTGTAGCATCCTTTAAAGGGAATTTGCTAACAGTAAGTAAGTCCACTCCGCAGAAGATCTCTATTATTTTATGGATAAAGAATTCTTCGTCCTGGCCCTTTCCTGTATTAACCTTAGAAAATTTTTGATATTGCTCTAAAGTTATGTCGTTAATGTTTGTAGGTACTGATATATTCATTTTAAGTCTTTATTTAAAAACAAGGTATAAACAAAAAAGAGGTCGCCATATAGCAACCCCTCTGTAGTTATTTTTCTTACTAATATTTAGTAATCTTGTATGTATTCGTAGATTTCCTCTAAGAAGGTATTCTCCTGGCTTACAGATAGGTTGTTTGTGATATCGCAGCCATCTTCATTATACACTTGCATATACGTTACCTCTGGACTGTCACCAGGATAGTCATACGTCGCTGGTGAGCCATTGTCTAGGTCTGCATCTATAGTATACATTTGATCGTCTATAAGTACTTCTATTGTTATTGATTTCATTATCTGTAGTTGTTTATGAATTCTTTATCTTGTTCCGTTACATTTACTTCTACTAAGCACCCCTGGATGACGTGGCCCTTACCTGTATGTCTAGTAAATGCGTTAGCGAATTTTACTGCTGATTCGTATGATTTTAAATAGATTTTAGCTGATTGCATAGTGTTTATTTTAGTAGTTAAAAAATTCTCTTAATTCCTTTGGTAGTCTTTTGTAAGTTTTCTCAAATTTACCGTTAATATAGATACTGTAGAATAAGCAGTAAGTACCTTGTACTACTTCCATTTTGTAAACGTCTTTGCTAAATTCTACTGTTAATGTTTTTAAGGTTTTCATAATATTTGCTTTTGTTCACTACAAAGATACGAACTATATATCTAACTACCAAACTTTTTATCAAAATCTTTTAAAGTTTTTTTTAACTGACTACTAATCAGTCTCTTACGGTGTCTTTTATCGAGCTCTCTTTTTACTCTTTTAAGATATCCGTTATCATACCAGGTAAAATTCCTAAGTATTGTCTCCAGGTGAAAGGTTGTCTGCTCAGATACCATTACTGATATATAGCGTTATCGATCTGCTGGAGTATATGTCTCAGCTCTGACTTTTCGAACTGGCCCACAAATATAGTGCCTATTGATAAGTTAAATACTCCTTCACCTAATTTACTTACTGTTACTTTGTCCTTACTCATAATTAAACTGTTCTTTGGTTATAATAATACAGATAGATCTCTTCTATCTTGTCACTCATTTCTTTATCTTGCTTGTATTCTCCTGTACCCATATGTAAGGCGTTACCGATCTCAATCTGGAGCTTTACCTTATTTAAGGTTACTGTCTTGCCTTTAATCTTTGTCTTATATGCTGATCCTACCTGTACTACCGGTATCACCTTTAAGTGCTCTCCATTCAAGGCCCAGGCCATTGCTTTCATTCCTTCTGTTACCATATATATATAAAAAAAAAGGGGAGCTCTCACCCCCCCAGGGTTATTATTCTGCTATTGCGTCATAGATTTCGAACCAGTTAACGTCTGCGATAAAAGCTAGTGCATAAGATAGCGTAGTTTCGTTTTCGTTTCTTTCTTCTAGTTGAGCTTCTACTACCTCTTTACATTCGATTGGGTTATAGATTCCGCTCTCTTCGCTTGTTGTACCATCAAAGAATTCTAACATAACTCTCCAAGTAGCGTAGTTTGTCCATCCGTTGTAAGTGTTTTCTGTAGTCATAATATTGAGTTTTAGTGTGGGCTTCATTGCCTCTGGTACAAAGATATAACAAATATATTTATCTCACAAGCTTTTTTTAATTTATTTTAAAATATTCCTGTCATTTCTGTATCAGCTGCCGTATATTCAGTGGTAACATCCTGGTGCTTAAACGAATAGCCCTTTAAAAATAACTCTAATCTATCTCTTACTTCCCAGACTTTCCCTGGAGGTACTCTCTTTAGTATATCAATAAACGGTGTAAGCCTCTTGTTTTCTTCTAGCTCTGACTCCAGCTCTCTTATTCGTATACTCTTTGGATCTTGACAGCCCTCTGCTAATATATCTATATTGAAACAGTTGTTTATGGCATCTATTACCGTACGGTCTTTAAACTCTATCTGGGCCTTTGTCTGAATAACGTGATACCTCACTGTATCGTGACCAGTATACGCACCTCCATAGCCTAGTTTTTTAGATACCTCGTGCAGCTTATATCCGTGAATCTCTCTGGCTACATAACAAAAAGCCTTCTTAGTCATTACTACTTCTGTCTTTCTACTCTTAGCGTTTAACTTGTATCCTGTATTGTCCTCACAGGTTTGAACTAAGCTATCTAATAGCTCAGCTCTATCTTTTGTTAAGCTCATTATATATTGTCTCTGTAAAGTTGCTGTAATGCTTCTATATCAGCTATAAGTCTTCTAGCGATTCTAACGCTGTTAGCAGCTTTCTCTAGTAGGTTGTTTGCCATAGCTATTTCAGATCTGTTAAGCTCTAAGTTAATTAACTCGTTCTTGTAATCAATTCTAATTTGTATATCGTTGAAAGTCATATCGTATATTTTAGGGTAGCTTAATTACTACACCACAAAGATACATACTATTTAATTAACCCACAAGTTTTTTTGCTTTTTTTTTAAGAAATAAAATATTTTCCAGCATTAGGATTGGCTAAGTAGTAGCTAATGAGGTATCTACATCCATCCAAAAGGTGGTTAAAATCGTCAATCGCAACCTCTTTACCTTCCTTCCAGGTATAGTTATTTAGCTCAGTTATAAGGTTAGTAGATCCTGGGTGTACATATAGCTTGTACTCTTGCATTAATGCGATACCTAAGTTAATAGATCCTTGGCCCTTAATAGATGGCTTAATGTTTAGACCATAGTTAGCTTTGAGTTCGTGCAAAAGACGAGGTTCTGCGGAATCCCCTATAGTAAGTACGTCCTTATACTTCAATAACCTGGATGCAATATCTGAAGTAGTCAACCCTTGAGCGTATACTATCTCTTTAAGGTAGATCTCTTTCTTATTTTTATTTATAGAAATTAAAGTAGCTCCAGTCGGATCTTTAGAGAATCCAAAATCCATCCCTATACCGTAATAGTCACCATTAGGATTAAAAGGCTTCAGCTCCCAGTTAGTGAAGATCACGCCCTCTGCAACGGATCGCCAGCCTCCTAGGATCTGGGCCTGGTATTCTTCTGGTCTTTCTACTTTCATCCTATTAACGTTATCTAAGAAAGTGCTGTCTAAGTTTTTCTCGTTATCTAAGTAAGACGTATGTATATAGGTAGTATCTTCTTTTACTTTATTCTCACCTCCTAGTAGACCTCTCTTTTGAAAGAATCTATCGTATATCCAGTGAGCTTTAGTAGTTGGATTCATCACCAGGATAACCCTGTTTTGAGCTTCCTTAGATCTTACAGATAGATCAATCTTGTCGAATAGTAGTTCGTCTGGCATTTCTTCGGCCTCATCTAAGATCCAGGTAGTAATACCGTTTAAAGATTTAAGTGCTGCAGTTTGATTACCAGATCCAGTCTTCAGACCTCTGAAGTATATCTTATTCCCTGTAAGCTTATTAGTTATATCTGTTTTATTTACTGCGAAGTCATTGCTTAGGCCCAGTATATCTATTTTCTCAGTCATCTCTGGTATAATAGAAGTAGACGCCGAGGTCATCGTATATCTGGTATATAGCACATTATGGCCGCTCTCATAAGTAAGAAGCAGCAACATAGTCGATACACTAAAAGACTTTGAAGATCCACGCCCTCCAGTAACCATATAGTACCTGGAGTCATTAAGGAATAAGGGCTTATATTTTTTACTTAGTTTGATACTACTCATCGTCGAAAGATACCAGTCCTTTAAGGGTTACATTTTGATCCATTTGACCATCCACAGATAGGTCGATCTCTTGCTTAGGAAGTCCAGCTCTATACTTTAGCCACAGCTCAATAGCTCTATGGTCTCCAGACTCTATTCTTTGTAGTAGCTGATCCATTACTATGTCAGCGTCTATATGTTTATCCATTATCTTACGGATATTCAATCTCTCAACTTCTGTAGGTCTGCCAGCTCCTTTGCGCTTACCACCCCAAGTATTCTTCTTTGCCATTAGTTATATATTAGCGTTACTATAATTTGAAACATACCGATATATAGTACGATATCCTTTTCTCTCACGTCTTCTGATTCGAAGTCATATTCTCTGATTCCAAACAGTAAACCTGGAAAGACTCCAGCTCTTACTTCATATCTTGTTAGTTCCATATTTTAAGGTTTTGTTATATTGTTCTTTTACGGCTTCCATTATCCTATCAGTAAGATGAACAGGAATACTTCTACTCATTAAGAAAGAACTACCGTGTCTACTATTATGTACGTCGTGAGCTAATTCGTGATATACTAACCAACTACGCTGTTGCTCACTTAACCTGGCCCAGATGATAGGATCTATTCTAACTATGACAGCATCATCGTTATTCATCCCTATAGCTACTCCAGCTACTCCAGGATACTGCCTAGCGAACTTAACACTATAGTATCTACCCTGTAGTTTTGTTCCTGTCCATTTCTCAAAAGACTCGACATAAGGTAGCAGCTCAGAGTCTATATCTCTAGGGACATAATCATCTACCATTTTAAACAAGATGAATACTATAATATAAAATCCCCATTTAGCTACTGTTTTCATTGTCCTATTTTGATTTATTTTGATTAATACCCTTTATTTAAAAACAATACTACCCAATATATATAGTAAACATAGCTAATTGACTGATACTTAGTACTATTTTGATTTCACTAGTCTTACCTCTATTACTTTAGTACCTGGTTTTCTGTAATGCTCTAGGACGATCCCTGTAGACAGTTCTACTCTTTTTGTAGGGATTATACCCCTGGATACCTTAAAGTCTCTTAAAATAGCTCTTATTGCGTTCATATCGTTATTAGTTACTTTTAATTAATTTATAAAACATTGCTTTCTCTCTGGAGTTCCATCCGTCTCCAGTCATTCTTTCTTCTTTAGTTACTACTTTAAGATCCATTAATAATTCCATAGCATCAACCACCTCTTGTTTTTCGATGTTCTTTTTTTCACCTCTCCAGATTAAGTTCTCTATAGTTCTAGATCCCTTCCCTTCGATTAAGTCTACTAAGAATTTGATGTTTGTGTCGTTATAAGTTGCCATATCGCTTAAAGTTTATCGTAAGATTCATTTCCTACACTACAAAGATACAAGCTATTTATTTAACTCACAAACTTTTTTACACTTTTTTTTATAAAACCAGAAAAGAGACCGTTAAGTCTCTCTCTGTTAATACTTTAGCTTATTAAGTTTTTTTGCACTTTTAGCTAAGCTTTCTCTTAATTTGATACGATCATTAATCTGTCTGTTAATAGGATCTTCTGGTGGCGTTATCTTTTCTTCTGCTTTCTGAGCTCTGGCTAATGCTCTATGCTTGTCTGATATAGCTTCTGATATGATCCTGTCAAAAGTAAACCTCTCACCTTCTAGTCCACTTATGTAGGTCATCTGTCTATACATTGCCATCTGGAGGGCCTGGAGCTCTTTGTTATCTGACTTCTTACCCCATTCTGCTAATATAGTAAGTATTTCTACTTGGTCTGCGTGGTTCTGTAATTGTTGTAGGTTTCTTTGCATCTTATTCGTCGTTATCTAAAAATTCTGTATCGTCTTCTGGCTCTTCTAAGAATAGTATCTCTAATCTTTCACCGTCTCTGCTAGGGTAGGACTTACAGTTAAGTCGATCCTTACAGGCTACCCAGTCGAATAGCCCTTGTCTTATTCCTTCAGCCTCTGAGAACATATCGTCTAGAGCGTGAGTCTCCATAGTATCGATGATCTGATCTTCTGTAGCTCCGTTAGCTAATGCGTATATAGTGCTCTCTCTGCTTATTTCTATCATTTCTCTATCTAGTGCCATTATATTGTACCTTGTTTGTGATATTGTGAAAGATCTATTAACTCATCTACAAAGAATGCTTTATATAAGGCCAAAGATGCTTCTAGTTTCGCTTTACCAGAGTCTAAGGTTTCTTGTGATGCCTTAAACACACCGATGTCTGTAGTAGT
>Ga0209304_1000274_pt1 | contig 37496 bp, 54 predicted proteins | sample COGITO_mtgs_1004_4_FD_184789 | JGI IMG/M metagenome (GOLD analysis project Ga0209304, IMG submission 184789) | Pelagic marine microbial communities from North Sea - COGITO_mtgs_100423 (SPAdes) (version 2) | ecosystem: Environmental > Aquatic > Marine > Epipelagic ...
TGCCACTTGGAGTATCCCATTCAATAATGTATGTCTCTGTCATCTCTCTTACCGCATCGCTTTGCTTTGTTAGCTTAATCTTCTTCATATTGTTGTTTTTTTCTTTAGTTCAGTTTTTTTTATTTCGTCTTGGTGATAACCCATAAGATCTTTGATCGTATTGACATTATTTTGAAATGAAGTTATTTGTGAATTCAATATTTTGATTCCCTTCATTATCCCTGCGGTTTTAGTAGCAGAGATTGTCATATCTTGAATCATCCGATACCTATCACTTCTTTTCTTTATAGCCTCCTGTAGTTGCTCTTCAGCTTTTTTAAGTTCATCAATCATCTAGTTCTTCGGTCCATATGGTGGAGATCTCTTTGCCTTCATGGACATACATATATCTATTCCCTTTATTTAAGTATGTCGTGATGTACTCGTTTGATGCGTAACCATCTTTTTGACAACCTTCAGGGATGTCTTTCTTGTTTATGATTATTTCACAACGATCATTGGTGATTGGATTAGTACCATACACTGGTCTCCAGTAATTATCAGGTTCAACCTTGATAGGTCTCATTTCGAAATCTATGAATTGATCGTTAGTATAAAGCAGCTTCTTAGGCTTACTATCGTGTACGCTCGTGCGGAGTAGTACATACTCATTATTGTTGGGTTTCGCTTCTTTGATTTTTATATAGTTTTCCATGTTAGCTTTGAGTTAGTGATTTAGTTTTATCTGAGGCTCTAAGGGTGTAATGGGATTTACAGTCCTTACATTTATACTGTTGTTTTAGAATACCTGATTTAGTTCTTCTTCTATTTCTCTTATCTTTTCTATAAGAACCACAACTAGGACAATTAACCCTATCAGCATCTGTGCTGAGATTTGGATGGTTTGACATGAATGGCCTTAATCGCAAATATATTTTTTCTAATATGACGACATCGACCTCGCAGTATTTCGCCATCTTTTGAAGTGCGCTCTTGTTTCCTTTTGACACCTGCTCCCACAGAAAAAGACCACCAGTTTCTAGTTTTGCTCCCACTTTTAGGTACTGAGCAATGTAATCCAGTTTGTTGCTAGTGAACTTGAATGCTTTACGAGCCTCTTTTAAGGTGTCAACAGAAAGAATTGGTGGTAACGGATTTATGTTATGATAAACCCAACGAGCCATTATCTTTTTAAAATCAAACTTATCCGCATTATGCCCTACGATTAAATCTGCCTCCTTGAATACCTTCCTAATACCCTTACATATGTCATAGTCATCGGTAGTACTTTTATCGAAGTCCAAGGATAATGTGTGGACTTTCTTTTCGTGGAGCCACTTGTATGAGATGCATATGATGTGCCATTCGTTCTGAATCGATCTAGTCTGAATATTTTGATTATACAGTGCCCAGTGATTAGATGTTAGTTGACTGGTTTCGATGTCGTAGAATAATATTTTTGGTTGTTTATTCATTTCTATAATCATTTAATATTTTTTCAACTACTAGTTTTGTAGTATTTTCCAGCCAATCATCAAACCACATAGTAGCTATAGGTCGGTAGCCTTTCTTTTTATGAACTAAAACGGGAATATCTCCCTTTTCTAAGATCATTTCACTTAAAATCTTTTGAGGATTTACCCCTCTTTCTACGGCCTTTAATTGAAATGCGAAGGGATATGTGTGTGTAAGATCAATACCTCGATCATCTAACATTTTGCTCTCGTATCGACTTGTTTGACACTTAGGATATATTGAAAGTAATTTTTTACGAATTAACCTCTCAAAATTGTGTCCCTTACGTCTTGCCTTTGCACCGCTATTAGGTGATAGATTTCCTCGTGGTCGTTTTTTAATCATAGTTTTATTCTAATTCCCATTCATACTCTGGCTCCTTATCTCTTTCTTGAAGCCATTCTAACCAAAGATTAAACCAATCAATACCACTTGTATTTTTAGATTTAATGTACTTATCAAAAGCTATTTTTTCTTTAGCCGAAATATGAATTATATCTTTATATAACATTATCAAATTTAAACAATAAGGTTATGAATTACACACAATCTGCGTCTTATTAGTTATTTTTTAATTAAAAAGGAATATTTATATCAACCATAGTATCATTTTTACCCTCGTCTACTGGTAATGAGTAATTCTTACCCTCGTTAAAATTTTTATCTTTATTTTTAATTTTATTAATCAAGTCTTCAGATTCATTAACATAAAATCTATTGTTTATGTATCGTAACTTCATTGGATCATTACTTGAATTCAACATACCACCACTACTAAGGTCTCTATCTTTATCAAGATATAATTCGGTAGTATACCTCACAGTAGGGTCTTCATGATTGATAAGCCGATGAATAACTAATACTTGATCTGGTCGGTTGCTGAATGTAGCACCACCACTACCTGAGTCTAAGTTGGGCCTGATCATATTTCCTTCAGTATCCTTCTCCCTCCGTGCGGATGTTACAGTGTGTATACTTAAAATAACGGATATACCTGTTTTCTCAGTAAAATCTAATAACTCAGAGTTAAATCTAATATCCATTTCATGAGCAGTTTCACCAGGCTTTTTTGCTTGATCAAATCCCGAATAAGGGTCAAGAAATACTAATTGATAATCTCCTGTATCAGACATTGAATAAAGCAAGTCAATAGCATCGCTCATAGTCCTAACTATACCCCCCCTTCCTTTAACAAATGAATAATGTTTTCTGATCCATTTATTAGCCTCTTCAAATTCTTTATCAGTACTATCTTGTAGTGGTTTTTGAAGATAGAATTCGGCAAGCTTACGTTTAAAGTCGTGAGATCCGTTTTCTTTAGCTATAATAATAATCTTCCAGTCATGATTAAGAGCAGCAAGCATGGTGAGCCATAGTATAGTTAAACTTTTTCCCACATTGGTATGACCGATTGCTACGATATAACTTGCAGGTTTAAATAAAAAGTACTTATCCATGTAATCGCTTCCTGTAGATAATCCCATAGCTACAGTGCCATTTCTTACGCTTTGCAGGTACTCATAATCACTTTCATAGTCAGCTAAATACTCTACTACATCTAGTTTTTTTTCTTCTTGTTTTATTGGTTTTTCACTGTGCCTTATTTCAGAATATTGAAGTGAAGTTTCTTGTTTTTTCTCTAGCCTTTCACCAAAATTTTGATCGTACAGTGCTCTCCATGCTGATTTACGATCACCATTATGAACAAGAAATACATATAACTCAGAGGGGCCGTAAGTTTTATCAGGATCTAACTCTGTACTAGTGGAGAATGTTTTAAAACAATTGTCACTTAATAAAATATTTCCACTATGCTTGGCAGTTGTATCACCTGGTCTTTTCCAAAAAGATCGTAGATTATCTTCGCTAACATACGACCAACCCTGATCTATAAGTATAGTGCTTATATCTGTTTTATCATTATAGTCTTTCCAAACAGTCTCTACCTTAGAATCACTGCTTATATTAAATGCATTATTAATTTCTGTATGATCTTTTTTAGTCATACTTGAGGCTATTTTTTCTATCTCATCAAACTCTCTAGCACAACTAAATAATATCTCACGCTCTTCAGGTGTAATGGTTTCAATTTCACTATATTTTTTTTGAACTATGTCATAATTCAATGTAGGCCAACTACATATATATCCTCCTTCACCCCTCGTTTCAAGCAATACCTTTACTTTTTCATTACCATCACTATTTTCTAACTCTTGCTTAGTTGTAGGCCTTTGAGCTAGTTTTTTATTTCCCTCAATTTTCGAACATCGATATATCCAATGATATCCTTTTTTTGGTGTACTAATAATCATGAGCTTTTTTATTAATTTATCATCTTGCTCATTTACTTTAGCTTTATACCTCTCGTATAAATCTCCGCTTAAATCATACTTGAGGTCAATGTCAACACACTCTAAATTGGAACTTATAGCACCGCAGATTATAGCGAGTCCATAAGAATTAATGTCCTTTGGTTCTCGCATCTCTGTTTTATATTTCTTCCATGAACCTTCAGCAGGGTTTTTGGTTTTAGAAACACCAATAACATTTAAGTTGTTATTTATAAATCCTTGGACTATTTTTTTTGATATCATTTGGGTAGGGGGTTAAAAAAGGGGACATAAGCCCCCTTTTTGAAATTAAACTAAATAAAAAAAGAAAAAAATTGGTTGTTTAAAAGGGTAGCTCTACCTCTTCTTCTTGAGGTGTTACTACTTTTACTACTCCTGAAAAAGATTTTTGTCTATCAAGCTTCTCCATAAATTCTTTTAATATTTTATCTTGAAACTCACCTACTTTACTCCAATCCCACACGATTTTTTGTCCAACCTTATGATCTGTAGCCATAGGTTTATCACCCTTATCTTTGGTGTAAGCACTCTCAACCTTTTTGTCATCTTGATATAATGTTATTCCTCTTTTCTTTTTACCACCATCTTCAAAGCTATACGGAACAATGCTTAATGGTTTATTTATATCAAAATTGGGTATTCTGTCTATGAATGATGCCGAAAAAGGTTTAGTAAATTCACCATCAAAATACCCCATTGTTATATACACTTGGGGTGAATCAGGAGCATTTATATTCTTGCATACCAATACTAAACTATTGTATTGGGGTTCTATGTAGCACTTTATAAGTTGGATATTATCAATCCGATCAAATAATTGTTCAGCAATCTTCCTACCTGCATTTGGTCCACCTGCAAGAGTTCTTATTCTAATTCCATCATGACTAATTTGAGTTGTTCTATCTACAATAAAAGTACCCTCTTTTTCAAGTTGAAATATTTCTTCTGCATCTTTAGGCATTAATCTCTTAACAAACTTGCCATCTGCATTAATGGTTACATATATTTTACTTGGCTCTACGCTCGACTCATATACTAAGCCTGAATTATTACTCATATTTATTTATATTTAGTTATACATTATTCTTGTCTTCGTAGGGATATCCCAATTGCTCATGTATCATGTAATTAGCAATCAATTGAAACCTAGTGTTTGCCCTATCGTCTTCTCCTCCACCTTTAATGATGTTAGATAAATTTTTTTGGATATTTTTTAGAGTTGTATCTGTACAACCAGTTTCATCTTTTATTTGCTCATCGTTATACTCTAAGATCTTCATCATGTAGTAATAACATAAGATAGCACCGTATCCCCCTTCAGGGAGATTAAAAGACCTTCCTGGACTCTTTCTTATATTTACTTGCTTTTTTAAAGCATTGTATAAGCTTTGAGGAGGATTAGGCAGTTCTCTGTACCTCTTTACTTGTTCTGTATTTAGCATTTACTTTATTGAATTCGTTAATCTTTTACCATAGGATAATTTTCCACGCTTTCCACAATCAATCACTTTTGATTTTTCCTTGACAAGCTTTGCTTTGATTTGATTTGATATGGTGGCCTTTTCTTTCTCTAATTCTTTCTTCTCTTTATTTATTTGATTCATCCTAAGACCCAATGCGATATCTTCATCACTACCTTTAAAAGTTTGATTCTTCGCTATGTATTCTTTTTGAAGAAAACGCTCAGATAAGAACTTACCATAGCTACTTACACTAGTTTTAGGCTCAGGATGTATTTGACTTAGATTCTGATCAATTTCATCTTCACTAAGCTTTGATTTATATCCTTCACTTATTATTTTTTTACCCTGATCGATCAGTACATCAAACTTTTTAGAGGCTTCAAGAATGCTTACTATATCATTTTGCTCTAATGGGATATGATGTGCGGTCAATGTTTTATCAAAGCAGAACGCATAAATCATTCCATATATGTCACTATTTAAATCAAGAAACGCGGTGCAGTATGTTTTCACTTGAATAGGGTACGAGGGATTTAGACCAGTCTTATACTTATCTCTTGCAAAGGCATCCATAGTCTTAATTTCTACTATGTAATCAGGTACTGGCATTTCACCTCGCTCTACTTGATTTATAACATCTTGCTCAGTAATTGACTTATCCTTGAATCCCAATCCATCCACGTTACTTATAATCCATGGGAATTTCTTATTTACAACCATGTAGGGGAATGGCACATGAGAGGTTAATTTTTTACCATCATCATAGTTTTTTATATGATTGTTTTCAGGGCCATTTGGATTTAAGTACTGAGAATCTTCAAGTATTATATCCTCAAAACGAGTACCATAATAAATTGCAGCGTTTTCAGATAAGTTTTTTGGTTCAGTTCTGCCTAGCTTTTCATAAAATAGTTCGGTACTTGAATACCACTCATTCATGTTAAATAAAACAGCCATATCAGACCCACCAATTCCCTTAGATCGTTGTTCTAGCCAGTCTTTCTTGCTTTGTCCTTTGGTTGGTATTAATAAGTAATCGCCTATCTCTATCATAATTACAGATGCAATATAATATAAATGTTTGTAAAATACGTAGAATCTATATTCTAATTAATATTTATTTTTGAGGAGGTCGTAAAGCCTTTTCTTTAAACTAAATTTTATTAGGCTTCTGTTGCCATATTCCCAATCATTGTGGCAATTCATACAAATTAGAATAATATTATCCTTGTTATGCTTGTATTTTGGGAATGCGCCTTTACTGAGGATGTGAGAAAAGAAATGAGCAAGTGGTATTTCACCAAGCTCCTTATGGCAACACTCACAGTAGTGAGGTCTTTCAATCCATATCTCCCTAAAGAGTTCTTTCAATTATAGCTTTGGAATTGATAATGGTTTTTCTTGTGCGGAGAATTCATCTGCTCCCTTGTATTTATCGTAAATACCAACAAGCATTAATACTGCTCTTCCTATGGCTCTCTTTTCTGCCATTTCTACTACATAGTGTGAGGGGGTTGTGTTTGGCGATGCAGATGCGAAGGTTTCAATCTCACCAGTTTTATTTCTTGCCGTACACTTGACAATTATATGCGTAGATTCTTTTCCTTTACTCGTCATCGGCTTAATATCTTCTAACGATAGGGTATAGGTTATTACTTCCTTTTTTATGATCTTTCTAATTCCACTCATTAGAATTAGATTGACTTTATCTCCAGTGGTCTCTTCTATATAAGTGTCGTAATCTTTAGGATCTAAGTATTTCATTATCAAAGTATTGTTTGTCATGCATTTCAGCTACGATACTAGTCCAATTAACTATTCTCCTTACTGAGCAATCTTTCTTTAGGATGTTTTTTAAAATATGTTTTTTATACAAATCAGGGTAGTGAATTTTAACAAGTTCTTTAAAACGACTCCATCGATTGTACCATAAGTTATCTTTTAGAATACAGTCCTTGCTTTCTGATACTATAATGGTCTTTATCGTTTGAGATCCTCTTCTCATCCTCCTCTGCGAGAATTTCAATTAGACAAATTGCCTTATTATACTTTTCCTCTTTTACTGCTTTAATTATTAAATGTAATATATGATCATGCATAGATTATATGGATTATTCGCATATATTACACAATACAAAGGTAGTTAAGATACTTGTATTATATTGTAAATACGAGGTTATCAGTTGGTTTTTATAAAATTTATAGATCTATTAATTTAGATATCATTCTCTGAAGACTAGAGTTATTTCTCTCTAATTCCTCGCAACGCTCTCTAAGTTTATAAAGCTCTGATTGGTCACCTTTATCGTAACTTAGTTTCATGTGTCCCTCACCTGAGATTACCCACCAAGGGTCAACTCTACATCTCCGCTTTAATAAAATCAGAAAATGTATTGTGGGATTCTGTCTCGCTCCTTCAATTGAGGATATAACATACCTCTCAACACCTAGCTTGTCAGCAAAAGACCCTTGAGTATCGTCAAGCTGCAAACGAATTGATTTAATTCTGTAGCACATATCACGATCTATGCCAGTTGTTGATCTTGCTTTTTTAGGTTTAAACTTATCCCTATCCTCTTTTGTTAGAGTTCTAGTAAAGGGATCAATAGGCTCACCATTATCTTTCTCAGATCCAAACATGATGAAATCTCTATTTAAGAAATCGATGACCTTTTCAAGCTTATCTATATGCTCTAAGGTCATCTTGGTTGGTTTATGCTCACTAATCAGGTTATTGAAAGTTCCAACACTGCTTCCAGTTAAATTACTTAGAACTCTGGTCATTTGAGATAAATCTATCTCTTCACTAGGTTTGAGTAAATTTAATATCTCTATAAACCTAAGATTCTCTTCATACGCACCTTGCCTAAGTCGGCTCAGTGGTGTATCGTTTTCTAGTTTTTTTTCGGTAGTCATTATTTGGGGTTTAATATCTCTTGTACAAATGTTAAGTTATAAAAGTACTACTAGTAAAATAATAATACAAATAAATCATTAATTATTGTTATTTTGTGTACTTATAATTCTACTTTCTGCATCAATAAAAATTTGTTTCTGCTCTAATATAGTGTTATCAGTATTTAAATCAGCATAATTATTAAGTACTGTTTCAACACTATCACCCATCATTTTAGCTACGATATGTACTTGCATTTTCAAGTCATTCATACAATGCATTCCGAAAGTATGCCTGAGTCTATGAGATGTTAGTGGCTCATCATCTTCAAATTCAATTTCTTTTTCTAACCTTTTTAAGAAATTATTATAATTCATAATATTCCTTTGTTTGATTTTATTTATATACTTACTATTTAATACATAGGGCTCAAATAAAATAGGCTTCAACTCATCTACTAGTTCCTTAACTTCTTGAGTTAAAAAGATACAGTAATCTCCATATTTTTTATCTCCTTCTCCCTTTTGCCGAGTTCCAATCAGTGCAGGACCATTTATTGTTTGTGATACATCTAAACAATCCTCCTTCCCGAATTCAATAAATGATAACCCAGTATTAGCCTGAATAAGAGCCATGAGTTGATGCATTTTATCTTTAGTATCACTATAATCTAATTTTTTTATCTTAGCTACATACTTCCAATCAATAGACTTAGCCAATGCTTTCTTTTTTCTTTCTTTTTTACCTTTTTGTTTTATTATGTCTTTAAACGGATTATTTATTAAATCAGGGATCTGGTCTAAATGATTCTTTGAGAATAAGTTAAATAAGCTTTTAAGTACTTGAATATATTGATAAATACTAGAATGTTTTAAACCAGAATCCTTTAAGTAGTCGGCATAATCAGTTACATGAGTTCTAAACATTTGCCTTGGCGCGTTTTTTATAACTGAAAAATTGCTATAAATCGTAGGTTTAGATTTTATAAAATTTGAGAAAGTCCCAGTAACTATTCTCTTGCCGTATAATGTGTGTTCAGACAAGTTTTTACTATGCTCCAGTGAGTAGTCAAAGACTTCTAAAATAGTGCTTGTGTACTGGACAATATCTCCACCATAATAATAATCTAATACCTGATCAATATCATTGAATAAATGACCATCATAGTCCTCTAATTTTCTCTTCATTTCAATGAGCTTAATATTCTGCTCATGGTATTCATAACCAATCAATCCACCTCTTTGAAAATGGTCAGGATGATTAGCATAAATCTTGGTGGCTATTTGTCTTTGAGTACTCCTAAATGTAATGTTAGCATAGATGCCTCTACGGTCAGAATTCTTAGAGGTTTTCTTTAAATAAAATGTTACGTTGATGTTTGTATTTGGTCTTTTCATATTCCTTTTTTATAAGTTTATTTTAGATAATGGACTTCCATACTTCCAGTAGAATTCCATTTAAATACTCGTCTTTTACAAACAAATTGTTAGATTAAGACGAGTATTTTGTAAAATTAATTATAATAAAGGATATTATTGAGTAAATAGTACGAAATATTTTGTAATTTATTTCTTATTTGAATAAATTCTACTAAATAAATCCTTCATTATTCACTCTAAAGTAGCTTTTTTTACACGAAAAACAAAGAAAGTAAGTGGACTTCCATATTCACGAAAGTAAGTAGAATTCCATATCCACTAAATATCCGAGTATGAAACCCCTTGTTTGATGTATGTAACTCTTGATGGACTGCACCCAACCTGCTGTGCGATCTCCCACTGCCGAAGCTTTCCTTCTGCTAGTAACTTTTTTACTAAAAGTACCTTTTCCTTTGTCATGGTTGTGTTGTAATGATCTAAGCCACTAGTGCTTTTTTTCATAGGCTTTAACACCCATTTAAGGTTGTCCATTCTTAGGTCGTGAGGATCTCCATTTATGTGTTCAACATAGTCATAATTTTGAGGATTAGGAACAAAGAGTTGTGCTATTATTGTGTTTACTCTAAATCTCTGTTTGTCTATCATTATAGTCTCCTTATTAGAGATAAAAGTATACTTCAGTTTGCGACCTTTTATATTGTAGGCATTGCCCATTTTATCAAAATAAAATCCAAGAAATTCTTTGATGTCACCAACCTCAGTAATTCTTCTTAATAGCTTTTCGCTACCTTTAGGGATTTTATCTTCACCATCCTTGAACATTCGTACCACAAGCTTTATATAATCTTCTGATGCTTTGGGACCAGAACGCATGGACTCCATAAACTTCTGCCTCTCTTCTTCGTTTTTCTTCATGACATAGAAGAGCGAACTTTCTTCCTCGTTTTTCATTGCGTTCAAATTTAAATCAACTTTTTTAGTTCTCATCTTCCTTTATCTTAAATTTCAAATACTGTTCAAGTAGTTTGTGAAAATCTCTCTCTTTCAGTTGCTCTATTTCATAATATCCATCACTAGTTCTACTAATCATCTGCCGAAAGTAATTGTAGTGTAACCTCTCTGCTCTTTCCATTTGATCCTCTAATGTTGTACTGTATCCTAATGCTGATTTAATTAATTCTATCATGATTTTTAGTTTTAGTTAAAAAATTAGTAAGTGCAGTCATTACTGCATCTTTCATTTGTATCTTATTTGCTTTACAAATTCTTTTTAATTCAGAATGAACAATAAGGTCAATCCCAATAGTCTTTTCGTCTACTCTTCTCATGACCGTGCTATTTTGTTTCTGATTTCTTTTTCCCTAGCTTTTCTATTTATGTAGCTATTCCCTCTGAGGCTTGGGTCTGTCTCTTGTAACTTTCTCCTTGCCCTCGTTATGGTGTCTGAGGTAGTGAGATCGAGACTGATGTAAAGTTTACAAAACTCCATAGCTTTTTCTCTGCTCACACCAAACTGACATAACTCGTCAATCCAAATATTGGCGGTTAACTTCTTATCATCATCCTTACAATGATTGGCCACCTCTAGGATGGTTTTTACTTTATCTTGAATAGGTATCTTTTTCATAGTCTATATCTTGAGATTCTTACTTTTTTTTCTTTTTTGTACAAGGGGCCAAGGTCTAAGTAGGGTTGACCTTCACCAGTTTTCAAGTACCATAGCGAGATGCCATATTCCTTTATTAGGGTTCTCATCTCACGGTTATCTAAGACTGGTCTTTCCCTTAATTCTTTTACTTTATTAAGGGGTAACTTTTTACGTTCACTCATATTTGATTGTTTTAAACTCTGCCAACATTGGCATTGGTTCTACTGAGGATCAAACCTCCACGCTCTAGGCGGTAGAACTATTAATACGGATATTCCATATTATTATTTACTATTAGAGATAAAAAAAAGACTGTATTTGTCTTTCTTCTTAAGCATTGGCTAATACCTCCTTTCTGACTATTTTTATACTCTCCCACTTAGAGGTGTCTCTCACCACCCAACCATCATCATTTATCTTTAGCTGATATACGCTACAGAAAATATCTGACTCATCTGTAATCCAAATATTAATGTCGAATTCATCTCCTCTTGGGTTCTTTCTTGTGAACCAATGATCATCTAAATCATACTCTTTTAATTCTAGGATATATTTCATTCCTTGATAGGTCAGAATCATCTCATCTAAACCATCTATTATTGTTAGTTTATTCATTGTATTTTTAATTTAATTGTCTTTTATGTAATGTTTTTCAATTTTGATTTTAAATTCCTCAGTATTCCTAGCCTTGGCTTAAGTTGAACCCAATCAAAATCAATACTATCTAATTTTTCTATTTGATCTTTGCTTAATCTGCCCTCTTTATAGGCAATCCTGTGCTCTTCTTGCCATTGCAATACTGAGATTGTTTCATGTATATCTTGATAAGCCTCTTCTACATCATTGTTTTTTTCTACATTGTTGTATTTATTGTACTCTATAGTGAGTTCTATTGCGAATTTTATCAATTCAGCACGGCTATTATTTAACCTTAGATTTATTATTACTTCATTATCCATATTTCTATTTTTTAGTTTAACATTCATTTATTTAGGCAGTCATTTTCATTTGCCAAATCTGTCCACTCAGGCATGAGATCGTAGAAAAAGTCAGTGCAATCATTGGGAGTTACCTCAGAACCACATCCCCAACAAATGACACCTTCATCTTCTTCATCAAGACAACTAATATCTAGCGATCTGTGAATAAATGTTGTGCCACAAGTACAACATTCTACTAGGTTTAGGTTATGGCTTTGCATTTCTTGCTGAAGATCAATCTGCTCCTCCAAGGCCTTTAATTTTAGGCTTACTTCTTGAGCATATGTTTTCTCAAGCTCTTTTACTTCCTCTTTTAAGCGATGCAATTTCTCTTTATTATCCATTGCTCACCTCCTTATCTATTCGTTTAAGATCATAATTTTCCTCTGCGAAATGGTTTATACTAAACCATACCTGATCCATCGTACATTCATTTGTCAAAGAACTATATAGTATGTCCCTTGCGGTTTCATCATTGCAATCATACTGCTCTTGAACATCAGGTAAAGACCAATAAAGATCAACATATGCATCCTCTTTAATCTTTGGTAAATCTTCACCACTTGATTCAATTAACTTTACTAGTTTTTTAAATTGCTCTTCTGAGCCTTCAATTAACTTTCTCATTATTCATTTATTTAGTTTAACATTCATTTTAATTGCTCCCATTGAGGATCAAACCTCTACGATCTCAGTCGATGGGAGTATCATGTATTACTTAAATTAGCCTAATACGTTTGTTTTAATAATTGCGCTCATTTTTTATTAATTGCGCCTATTTCTTGTAACAAATACACATTCAAATATGTTACAAGATTGGTTTGAAATAGTGCATAGAATTGCACTTTGAGTATAACAATAGGATAAATAATAAACTATTTTATTGTAATGTGTATTATAAAGCACTCATTAATGTCTTTTTGATACCTTAATGACTCATTATTCATGCGAACCCCCTTCAAATTCCATTGTCTTTAACTCCTATATTGATCATCCATGGCTCACCTCCTTTATGTTTGGTTTATTCTTCTTTATAATTTCCAGAATTTCAGAATAAGTCTTCTCTCCTTCAATAGGCATTTTATATTTTGGTTTTTCATCCTCGTAACCGACAATTTGATTTTGTATTAGTTTGTATTTTGTCGACCATTCTTCCATTAACTCTTTATTTTCATCTCTTAATTTCTCTACTAGTTCGTTATGTTCCTTAACAACTGCTGACAAGTTGGATTTGTTGACTTCTATTTTTCTAGGGATATCCAATACTTGACGTTGATTCCACCAAAGTTTAAATCTATCATCGAGTTCACTTTCGAGTTCTTTAGCCATTTTAGGATGTTTTCTGATTAGTAAATCAGCTATTTGCAATCTTGCATTTATATCATTCATTGTTTTAATTGTTTAGGTTTGTTATAATATTCTTTTGTCTTTAATTCCTCTTTAGTCTCATTGATAATTGCTTGAGTTTTAGGATTATTCTTATGAGTTTCATCCTCATATAAAACCTCAAGGTTATGTATATTAATCTTAGCTATCACCTTGCTTTTCTCATTATTGTCTTCTGTTTCCCAATAATCGACATAGAGTAAACCTTCATCTTCATCTATATATCCTATACAATATTCAGACATGGCTCACCTCCTTCTTTAAATACATAGCATCTAAATCTATATCAGTCAGCGTTTCACCATGAATAAACCTTGAGATATCAACTACTACATGGTCATCGCTATACTCTTCAGCATCCTCCTCTGATCCAAAAACAATATTCTTGTAAATACCATCTTCATCTACTAGTCCATAATAATCAGTGATGTTGGTTGACACATAAGAATCCAACTCATCTTCTTGGTCATCTGTAGTACCATCCTCATGTTCGATTACTGGGAATTTATTGTAGATAAAACTCATGCCATCAGACCAATCTTTAAACTCGTGATCTGTGAAATAATGTATTCCATCATAGTATCCTTCAATGATGAACTTGTGCTTCACGTTTTCGTGAAATCTTAATTTTTCAAAATCCATATTTATTTATTTAGTTTAACCATTTATTTAATTGCCCTTACTAGCTATTAAAAGCTCACGATCTAGTCGGTAAGGGTATCTATTAGGCTGACTCCAGGATAAGCTGTATAAGCTCATCTATGGTACCTCCGCTTTCTATCCATTCTTTTTGATCTGTCACGGATAGCGTTTCTATGATAGGGACATAATTGCCTTCAAACTCAAAGGTTCCTATTTGGATCTTGATAGCTTTATGCATTTTGCACCTCCTTATTTATGTGTTTTAGAATGTAGCTATACTCTATGGGGTTGTACTTTTTAATGATCTCTAATGCCTTTATATGATATGGCTTATTCCCATTCCACACGATATCCCATGCATCTTCTTCGTTCTGTAAATGGACTTCACAGTCATCTTCATTATCGTATTTGCCGATTTGTAAAAATCCATTATCAGAGCCGTAGCATTCCCATATAGTCCAACCTTCTTTCCATGCGGAATTATTGTTAGATTCGCTCCAATCATAATCTTTGACTTCCTTGAAGGGGTCTACTTTCTTTTGATCAAGCATGGCTCACCTCCTTCTCTCTATGACTTCCACACACAAGACATTTATCTTCAAAATAGTCCGCAGATGGGGTATCTGCCTCGCATGGTTTGCAATAAGCATATTTATAGCCTAGTTTATTTCCTAGTTCATAGATAAAACTAGTGCCATGGGTGTCTTCTAAATAATCGCATAATCTGTAAACTTCATCTTCGCAAAGATGTTCTTTACAATAGTCTACCATCTCATTAAATGATAGACTCAGGAAGCCCTCTTTCCAATTCAGATTAGGTGGTATAATAAATTTATCAGCATGACTCGTCTCCTTATTTTCTATTACTTCATACATATCCACTTGATTATAATCATACTCTTCAAGGGCTATTTCAACTGCTAATTTTTCCGCATCTTTCTTATTGGTTGCCTCCACATAGTAGGAGGGATAAACGGTCTTTTTTAATACTACTTTAAACTCTTTCATTATTTCTACTTTTAGTTTAACATTCATTTTAATTGCTCCCATTCGCAATCAAATGCCACGCTCAGGGCGATGGGAGTATTGCATCATGTTGTGTATGGCATTATTTTATTTCAAAATACATTTTTCCATCAATTGCAAATCTATTTTGGACACTTGCAAGACTCATAACCGTTCCTTCGGTTTCAAACTCAACTGATTTGAATAATTCTTCAGAACTTCTTCCGATATCTATTGGTGTAGTATATTTAAATTCTTTAATCCCTCTTTTAGCACAATCACTTGCCATATAAATTATGTTTTGAACGTGTTTTCGGAAATTAAGTTCTTGTTGATTTTTATTTATTTCTATCCTCATTTTGTTTTTAGTTTATTTAGTTTAACCATTTATTTATTTAGGCAATCATTACAAGACACCATTTTACGTAAGTCCTCATCTTCTACCATCCAATGAGGATTATCCTTGCTATCAAACCCAACATAGAATACCCCATCAGTAAACTGCTCACCCTCTTTGTAGTCCTTTGACATTCCGCAGTTATCACAAGTGATAGTTACTAGATCACGCATGGCTCACCTCCTTCATTTCTGTTACACTTTCCACTTCATACATCTCAGGATCATTATCTAATTCGTAACAATGTGGGTCTTCACAAGCCATATCTATTGCCTTTTCATTAGCATCATCCTCATCAATTGCATCTACACAAATAGTGAAATACGATGTCTTTTTTAATTCTACTTCAAACTCTTTCATTATTTCTATTTTTAGTTTAACATTCATTTTAATTGCTCCCATTGGTCATCAAAGACCCACGCTTTAAGCGATGGGAGTGTAGTTTACCAAGATGTAATTGTGAACTCTAAGCCTTCTTCAGATGGATGTCCATAATAAAATATTTCATCATCATCGATTGGACATTCTTCTATGATGCCATCGTACATCAAATACCCTCTGAAAATGTCATTGGGGTCATCATTCCAATAACCGTTAACGGTGTATATCTTATCCATGGCTGACCTCCTTGTTATTAGGTACAAAATTCTCTCTCACATAGTCTTCTCGTAGCATTGGTATGAAGCCATCAACATCCTTGACATTGTCATATATCTGACCTCTTAAACTGCACAACTCCTCATCATCAGGGATGTCGTAACATCTTAGGAAATCATACCCCAAGGATTTTTCCATAGCCCTTAACTCCTCATTTGAAAGGTCTTCAAAATACGAACTGATCCATGTATTATAATAGTGATCTATCTCAAGGATTCCAACCTCAGAATTCCCATCATCTGAAATCTCATTACCATCGCAATCACTGATTATTGCAATATCTGTCAGTGATCTAAAACATTGATCATCGTTGTGTACTAGTACATCTTGAAAGGTCATGTCATCGCTATAATGTTCTAGCTTTCTATCCGCATATCGGAAGGTATGTATTACTCTATTTTTCATCTTTATTTATTTAGTTTAACCATTTATTTAGTTGCCCTCATTGGTCATCAAAGACCCACGCTCAAAGGCGAAGAGGGTGCTATTAGCTTTGTTCTCGCTCACGTTCAGCCAACCACTCAAGGGTTAGCATGAACATTGCGAATAAGACATAAAGTATCACGATTCTATGCTATTATTTACAAGTAGAGCAAAAGCCTTGGATGCTTGGGTCATAGCAGTAGCTATCTCTTGTGGCTTACTGGTCAGGTGCTTGATCCATCCATTGATGTATGCCTGAGAGTTGTTAGTGTTATCCTTTGGATCAAGACCTAGATAACCAACCATATACATGGAGGTAATCTCAGCTACTAACTCTTCTCTTGAATAGGTCTCAGTTCCAAATCCATTAGTCTCTACCAAGGTCTTTCTATTAAGCCTATCCTGATGACCAGTAGCATGAGCCATCTCATGAAAGAGGGTCTTATAGTAGCTATCAGCATCAACGAATAAGTCCATCAAAGGCATGTTAATGCTATCGGTCATTGGACGATAAAATGCACTACTATTATCTTTGTGGTCGATGACAAGCCTACCATCTTTATCGACATAACTTTTGACCAGTTGATCAGCTACTTCGATAGGCTCAAAGGTCACTTCTTCGATCTCTTCCTCAACTTGTGGAATTTTTGAATCAAGACCTTCGCATTGGTCGATGTTGAATACCTTGTAGTTGCGGATATTGAATACCTTCATGTATCTATCTGAAGACTTGCCATCAAGAACTATTTTCTCTCTCAGGTTAAGAGATTTGGCATTCTGAATGGGTATGTACTTCTTTGTCTTTTTGTCGAAATAGGACAACTGCCAAAAGAATACATCAGTAGCTTTCATACCTTTGATGATCTTGCCGTTAGCATTTGAGCATTGCTTGAAGGTCAACCATTCGTTGGAATTGTATCCACCATCAATGATGGATGCATTCAGCATAAATACGTTGATGCCGTTGTAAGGCTTTCTAGTCACCCAGTTGACTGGATCATTTGAACTACTGCCATTTGAGGCTTTCCATGGCTTAAACCATTTTAAGCCTTTGGTCTTCAGACCTGATATCACTATTTCATTTATTTTGTCATGTGTTTTACTCATCATTTTATAGGTTATTTGAATATTTATTTTAGACCCATGTCGCAATCGAATGCCACATCTATTTCAATGCATGGGTTATGTGTTATATTATCGAAATGGCTTAAAGACATCTGCTAATCGGTTTACAAACAATTCCGCAGTATTCTCAACTCTCCAACTTCCATGATTCTCTTTTCGATATGTCGAGATATTGTAGAAAGAGTCAAAGGTCAGACCAAGGTCTTGTACACTGTGATTCAATCCAACTGGCAAGGAGAAATCATGGTCTACTGGATCATCCTTTAATGCTATTTTGGTCATATTCCCCTTTCGTAAACCACTCGTTCCAAAAGTCATGATAATCTCATCGATCATGTCCAGTTGTTTAACATTCAGCCATGACATTGAATCTCTCAACTCTTGACGTTTCTGTTCGGTTAATTCGCTTTTTATTTTCATCGTTATTTGATATCTCATTTTATTTGGGTTTAATTTATTTGGGTTTGCAGTATTTTCCTTACATTTTCTCGGTCAATCGAATCAAAATCGATATCCTTCAGACTTTTAGATTCAAGGAATTTATTAACTGCATTCAGAATTTCTTGATCATTGGCTATTGGGTATATCCCCTTCTGCTCGTTATAAAATTCCCATACATATTCGTAAAAATTCAAAATCTCTATATGATATGCTCTTGTTGTATTCATCTTACTTTTGGGGTTAAAATTGTTAAACATCCATTCTCATCAGTTACTACATAATGCCAATTGCCATTTGCAGTTTGCATTTGCTCCATTTTATCAGTATCCATTTCTTTGACGATACCATTTAAATTCACTCTTATTTTACTCATTTTTATTTGGGTTTTATTTAACATTTATTGTTGATCCCAAATGACATCATGAATGTCCGTAAATCAGCCTATCAGCCTTTATTTTGGGATTTTGCTTTATACATCTGTATCTTTCACCTTTGCGTCTAAATCCGATTTTTACTGATGCTGAAAGTAGGTCTATGACCATTCTTACGCTCCCTTTGGGTATTCCTCGATTATCTTAATTTTTGTAAAGAAATCTGGAATTACTATCCGACTTAGTTATGTTATTTTTGAGATGTGGTTTGACTGACGATCGAAGGATGAAATTTGCTAGATTTCTATTGGATTGGATACCTTGGTCAATTATGCTTTGCCTGCTCCCCTCACGCATTACTAGTAAATGATGAAGGCTTTAAGTACTGTCCGATACACGTTTGCATCGTATTGACATTGCAAGTATAAAGTACTCAAGATCAATATTCCAAATTTATTGTAAAGTTTTTTTCATTTTTTGTTAAAATAAATTTCAGCATTGCATTATTATACCTTATATAGGGCTGAGATTTGAACTTTTTATACTGGAGCGCAATAATTCATCGAAACCTTGCAGCCATGCTCAAGTGAATGGTCTAATAATATAGTAGGGGAAAGAGAATACTTTGGATGTTTTCCTCAAGAATACTTTTGAAATCTTTTTGCGTGGCGTGGGATGAGATGGTAAGTGAGATGGGAGGAAGGTCTATGGCGATAAGACAAAGAGGTGGAAAGATTTTGAACCGCCATGTTGGGTGGATTGGTGGACATCTTTTTGAAAAGAAAAGTATTATCTGCTGTCAAGGTATCGTAAAGGCTATTTATTGGTGATGACTTCCATGAATAGTCAAATCCCATTCCAATTAACCATCAAAGACCCACCCCATTCGAGATTCCGAATCCGCAGATCGGGCCGACACGTCACACACCACATAACCCCACTGTCTCACAGCTACAAATTATGAAATTCATAATGGGGTCTCGTAAAACCCCTGGATTATAAAGACACTAAAAAAAATATTATAATAAAAGATATTATATTTTAAAAATATTGCAATAAAAGAGGATATCTAAGCAGTTTCAAATCCATTATCAGAGTCATCAGGACCCTCAAGAGCATACCATTCACAAATTAGCTTGTCGTATTGTTTCAGTTCTTCTATTAGCGTTTCAGCCTCAAGCTTATCTTTTTTTGTTGAAAGTGAGTTCAATAAAATATTGGGTACATCAAGTTTCAATAATAAGCGATTATCGTTAGTTATATATCCTAAAGTTTTTTTGAGCAGCACTCTGCATCTGTTAGTCAATATCAGGGCATTAGCGGTGTTATCAGAATATTGTGATCTATCAATGCTCATAATTTATTTAGTTTTTAGTTAAAAATAATGAACAATATAAATATAAATCACAAATAACGCAACAGTGTTTGATTTAAGTTTAAATCGATTGCAATTACCCCCTAGGTATGTTTAAACATACTATATGAAAGATTACAGACTGTCTCTACCTCTACCTATAAGTGAGCCCTTAATCATGGCTGCAACCTTACCCACTCAGGTAGATAATTGGTGTTGCTATAGTATCCACTTTCAGGTTGCCAGGATACTTGATTTTCTAGATGTTTAATGTTGAGCTCCACAATTTTATCATGGTCATATGTTACTCTTTCACCAGCTCTCTTACCATCTTTAACTTTAAATGTAATTGTTTTGTTTAAACCAAGAAGATTTTTTCTTAGGAAGAAGTATCCGCTGAGTATTAGATCTGAGTTGTCCATAATTATATTTAAGTTTTTGTCTTCATAGAATCTACTATACCAAGATAGTAGTATTGTTTCCGCATCGCTGATCTCATGATACAAAGAGCGAGCGTTACGCTTCTCTTGCTGAGTGGGCATAGAGTTTTTAACAATACCAGGAAGCTGTTGTATTTCTTTGTAGTGGTCCTCACCACTAACATATTGAGTCACTCTGTTTAGTAAAGACTTACACTTGCTATACATGGATAAAACATCTGATAATCTATCTGTATCGATTACTTCATTACTTATTGTTGTATTCATGCAATTTTAATTTTTGGTGAATAACAAATATAAATATTACTAATAATATTAGCAAGAAAAAAGAGAATAAATTTAGCCCTCTATTCCATATATTTCATCCACTCGCAATAGTGTGTATTCATTATCTTCTACATTAACAGATACACCAGCATTAGGATTAAAAAGAACAACATCATCTATGTATACTGGAGTAGAGTTGTTAGTCGCTATTACGGTTCCTTTATGATTTTGCTGAAGGTGGTCTACTCTATAGATACCATTAACCTGAGTCTCAAATGGGTGTACATCTACAAGTACTTTTTCTCCTATAGGGTTGAATTTTACTTTATTCTTTTTCATAAAACAAAGATATTGATTTTTTGTGTACTTTGGTTTACAATAATAATGATTTAAGGTGATTTAGATAACATTTGTATAATTACTTGCGTACTCCGTATTATTTATTACATTTGTAGAATAATTGTAAACATAATTATAAAAGTCTAGTGTTCGCTTGTTATTTGGGTAGTGGGCATTAGACTTTACTCACAGGATCTGCCATTCCTTTAAGGCTAAACTTGCACACTAGACACCAGTGCTTGGATCAGGTAAATGCTCTGTATGTGAGCGTGGAGTATTTCTTTTTTGGGAGTTTTTCTTTCTTTTCTTTTTTCTTTTTACGCTTTTTCTTTTTTCTTTTCTTTCTTTGGGATGGTGTAAAAAATAAGACGAGATATTCGCTTTTAATGTCTGCATCATGCTTTTCGGCTACTGGCACACCCCTAGTTTTATAGATACACTTCTAAACTCATCTAAACTTTTAACCTCTGCATCATGCTTTTCGGCTACTGGCACACCCCTAGTTTTATAGATACACTTCTAAACTCCTCTAAAATTTATTGATAGGCAGTATGCAGTTGTTTCTAAAACTAGGGGTGCTAGAGTAGCCGAAAAGGATACTGCATAAAACTTTAAAACTCTGCATCATGCTGTTCGGCTACTTTAACACTACGAGTTTAAAACTATATTTCTCTCTCCTCTTTAACTTTTTAACTATGAATCCAGAACTACTAAATACCATCTCTATAATAGAAGCGAAGAACGCTAAGAACTTTAATGATCCATTCTATAGCTACCTAATAGTACTTGATGAGATCTACAATGACTATCTAGCGAACTCCAGGATGTGTACTGAACAGGGATATTACTTAGAGTTCTTATTCCATCTTGAGGACCTTTTAGAAACTATGGAGAAGGTTAGATCTATATACTTAAAAAGAGTAGCGGAGTACAGAAAATGGAGAATAAAAGGATTTGAGAAATCACTGTACCTAGTTCTCTCACAAGAGGCAGATGATGCAGCGAATAACATATCAGACTGTATATGCTTAATAACAGAGGTAGAGGAGAGTTTGATGAACTATGATACCTTTTGTGAGATACAAGGGTTATTTAAGCATACAATGAGTCATGTTTCTAGAACTAGCAAAAGCATAAGCGTATACCACCTTGAAAATCTTTGGTAATAGTGATATATAATACAGATTATTAGTGTTATTGTTATATAGCTTTATTATATTTAAAGCATGAAAAAATCAGCTTCTCCTTACAACTACTTATCAATAAAAGTAGACTCATTGTTTAATGATGAGATTAAATCTTCGACTCTAGATTTAAAAATAAGAACTGATTTAAGACCTACACACCATACTAGAATATACGGTGAAGTTATAGCGTTACCCAGAAAATACAGAGATGATGTTTTACCAGATGGAGAGGTGTTATGGAGTTCAGAAGGAATTGAAAGCTTTTACTCTATAGGAGATAAGGTTTACTTCCATTATAACTGCGTTCTTGACGAGGGTAAAAAAATCAATGATAATACATTTTTAATACCAGCGAGAAGAATATTTCTAAAGGTACAATGCGACAACATTATCATGTCTCCAGGATTTAGTCTAGGTCATAAAAAGTACAATGATAACGTAGAAGAAATAGAGCTAGATGGTAAAAAAACAATGGCTGAAGTGAGTGCGGAAACAGGGATTATAATTAATATGTTTCCAAAGCCATTGCCAAGTATATTAGTAATAGACCACTCTAGTGAACACGACAAGTTAGGAGTAATGTGTCATATGCTTGATGACTCCAATATGGAGATAGAGGTAGAGGATAAGATTTATTACCTAATAGAGAATAGAGACATTATTGGAATGTATAGATAATTTAAATAAGGTTACAAGATATGATAGTTAAGGATTCAGGAAGATTAAGGATGATGGAGAAGCTCTGTAAAGATAAAGGTATCAATACAGTTTTGCTTGTGCTAGACAACGGTGAGGATGCATTCTTTTCCTCAGAGACTGCTGAGTTTACTGCAATAGAGATATTACTGTTTGAAATGGCTTGCACCAAGGAGTCATGTCAACTAGGTACTATATACGTTAATACAGCCATCAGACCACTTGATGTAATTGATTTAGAAAGATTAAAAGTCTCTAGAATATTTAGAATAATTACAAATGAGAAGTCTGGTGATGGATTACTAGAATCCGCTAAAGAGTTAGAAATGGTTGTTGAATCAGAAAAAGATGCTCAATAGAATAGTGGAGATATACCCTGATGAAGATATATTAAAAGCTGATGGCTTTGATGATGCAATTATAGGTGTAGACTATCAGCACACAGAACCTAGACTAATCTATAGCGTAACCAAGTGTTTAGAGATATTAGAGAAGGATATGGACAGTGAAGAAGCAATGGAGTACTTTGATTACAACGTAAGAGGAGCATATGTGGGAGAGAAGACTCCTATATGGTGTTGGGACTTTTTATAGTATGAAGCTACTAATTATTGGCCATGCTAGACATGGTAAAACAGAAGCAGCAAAAATCCTAAAGCGAGAACGAGGTTTTCAGTTTAAAGACTCCTCTAAGGCAGCAGCAGAGATATTCTTATATGATAAACTAAAAGATAAATATGGATACAAAGACTTTGAAGAATGCTTTAAAGACAGGATTAACCATCGTGAAGAGTGGTTTGATAATATCTGCCTATTCAATAAGGAGGACCCTGCTAGGCTGGCTAAAGAGATAATGAAGGATGCCGATATCTATTGTGGAATGAGAAGCAATAGAGAAATCCAAAAATGTATTGAAGATAAGGTATTCGATCATATAGTAGAAATATATAATCCACACCTACCAAAAGAATCACCAGAGAGTTTTGATATTGATTTCAATACCCTACCACAGCGATACACCATTTACAACGATAGTGATTTAGATACGCTTAAACGTAGATTGATGGAATTGTATATGAAACTTAATATCATAGAGTTGCAAAAAGATTTAAAAGAAAGAATTGGAGCGGATATTTAAGAAAGAGCAATTTGATGGGATGATATTAAATCCTTTTGAATTAACTGACAATGAGTTAGATCTCCAAGTTAGAAGCGGTCTACTACTAGAAGCACTTGGGCCTGAAATATGGGTCTACCCCAACAAGTACAGACCTTACCTAGTTCGCTATATTCTTTATCTATATGATAAAGGCTCCGAATTAAGAAGATACTTTCCTGATATAGCGGAGCGAAAGAAGGTTTGTGCTGAGTTGGCTGGTTTTGATTTGACTAATAAAACTCAAAAAGATAAAGCAGAAGAGTTTTACATACTATCTCATAAGTCCTCAAGACTAGCGATGATCACCTTTGTTAAATACCAAAACAACGTAATCTATGGATTGTATTGGTCTAACATAGAACACCTATGGAAACTCATTTCCGATGTATCAAAGAAATTCACAGAATTTTCAAATGATAAGGCTTATCTGGAGGGACAGAAGATTAAGAGTCAAATGCTTGAGCTTGCCGAGGAGACTTTAGGTAGAATTAAAAAACATGAACTAGAGCTGTTTCAGGGTGATGATTTAGCAAAGGAGTTGACAGCAAAAACAAGACAGGGCAGCTTCCCTGAAGATGTAGCTAAACTAGGAGATGTTTATTAAGCACGAGGAAGGAATAACAGAGCTAGTATATGAGGTAAAGGTAAACATACCACCAGTAGGTATGGTCTACGACTATGTTCAAAAGGAATGGATTAAGGTTCCAGTATTTAAAAAATCAAAGGTTAACGTAAATCAAAAGTGGTTTAGGCATATTCCAGGATTTGAATACGATGATGAGCGAGAGCGAGAAAAGGAAAAACAGAGATACGATAAGCTGTACTTTGATCCAAAGTTAGAGGGTTATAGAAACGAAGAATGGTTCAAGAGGCTTAATGGAGTTTGGTTTATGTGTAAAGGAAAGCCTACCTACATTACAGGACTCCACTATATGTATCTTAATTGGTGGAAGATTGACATAGGCTATCCAGACTATAGAGACAGCGACAGAAGAACTTGGTTGTACTGGCAGTGGTGTGTAGAGAACCCAGACTCTTATGGATTAATAGAATGTACTAGAAGACGAAGTGGCAAGACAGCTCGTGCTGCGTTAGCTGCCTTTGATCCACCAAGTAGGATGTTCAATGTACAATCTGGAATCCAATCAAAAACTAGAGATGATGCTAAGTCATTCTTTACAAAAGTTATTGGTAGTTTTAAATACTTACCTGATTTCTTCCAACCAGTATACGACTACAAGAAGATTCAATCTACTCTAGGATTTAGATTCCCAGCCAGTGCTCAAAAGCTTACTAAAGGAGCAAAAGAACTAAACTCTGATGTAACCTTCAAATCTAGCGATAACCTAGCCTATGACTCCCAAAAGCTTATTAGATACATAAGAGATGAGTTTGCAAAGATTGATGTCAAGGACCCAAAGGCAAATATTGTAGAAGGATGGAGTATTGTCAAGCCTACTATGTCTCTGGGCTCCAAGAGTATAATAGGTAAGGCATACTTCACCTCCACAGTAGAAGAGGGAGGAAGTGCCCCAGCACAAGAACTATGGATGGGTAGTGGATGGCAAGAGCGAGACAAGGGTCTCAATAGAACGAAATCTGGCTTATGTAGACTATTCACTCCAGCCTATGAAAACGATGAAGATTTCATGGATGAGTATGGTATGTGCGATAGGTTTAAAGCCAAGCCCTACCAACAGCAAATCAGAGACTCCTTAAGCGGAAACCCAAGACAACTTGCCAGTTACATAAGAAAATTTCCTTGGACCATAGAGGAGGCATTCTATCGTGATGCTGATCTCTGTCCATTTAATGTACTCAAGCTAAATGAGCAATTATCCGTGATATCATTCATGTCAGAGCCGATGTACATTCAGGGCAATTTTGTGTGGGAGGATGATGTGAAAGACACCCTAGTTAATTTTGTCGCAAGCAATAGTGGACGCTTCTTATTGCATAAAAACGTGGATTTAAGCCAAGACTGGAACCATGTTGAGGGTGATAAAAAGAAGAAGCCACTTAATAGTAACGTAGTTATTGGAGTCGATCCATTTGATCATAAAACGGTAGATATCGTAGATCAAAAAAGGATGAGTATGGGGGGCTGTTATGGCTTCCATAAGTATGATGGATTAGATAGTGATCTGAGTGAAACATTCTTATTTGAATACCTCGATAGACCTGATGATCCTGATGACTTTTATGAGGATTGCTTAATGGCAGCTTACTTTTTTGGATGTAAGGTGCTGGTAGAGAATAACAAGAGTGGGTTTTTAAACTACTTTGACAGAAGAGGATACAGTCCTTGGTTGATTAGACCAAAGGGAGGAAGAAAGACACAACGAGGTATCTCAGCAGGAGTTGCCTCAAAAGAGCAGTTGGCTAGTGCGTTTGCTAGTTACATAGAGAATAATACAGAGAAGATAATATTCCCTAGACTGCTAAACGACTTACTGGATTTTGATATCCAGAACAGTACAAAGAATGATGCTACTATGGCAGGTGGTTGGGCAATAGTGGCAGCTTATAGATTAAAGAGAACCAAAAAGATTGCAATAAATGAAGAGTCCGAAGAAAACTATAATGACTTTGATTTTAGTGACATATCAATGATATAAATATGAATCAATCGTATATTAATGACTCGCATGATGTTTCCTTTTCTGATAAGAAGAAAAAGGATTGGATAGTAGGTCAAGTAAGAAAATTCTGGGATGTATACACCAGCACATCAAAAGCATTCTATAACGATAGACATAAAGCAGTGGAGCGAACACTTCATATGCTTGGTAGGCCAGATACAAATCAATTTAAAAAGATATTAGTGCCTAAAGAACTAGCGAATGGTGATGCTAGTCAAATGCGTATAGATTGGTCACCACTACCTATTGTATCAAAGGTATTTAAGATGATCCATTCGATTGTTGAGAAAGCTGGATATGATATAGATGTACAAGCTATTGATCCTGTAGCTCAAGATGATAAGGAGATGTATTACGCTGAGTTGCAATCAAAACTCATCATGGCAGCAGAACTTGCTGAAGCTGGTATTACACCTCAAGAAGTAGGGTTATCAAAGGAAGATCCACAAACATTAGAGGAGGCAGAATTGCATATGAAGTTTGGATATAAGCATCAGGCAGCCTATGAATGTGAATCTGCTCTTAATCTAATATTAACCGACAATAAGTACGATGAGATCCGTAGCCAAGTAATTGATGATTTAATTACTCATGGTGCTGGTATTGTAATGGATGACATAGACTTTGATGGGGAGATTAAACCTAAGTATGTTCGTTATGAAGACTTCTTCTGCGATCCTACCAATGATCCCTATCATAATGATATTACAATGTGCGGACATATTGAGGAGATGTCAATTGGACAAATCAAAAACTTCTCAAGTCCTGAAGAATACGAAACTGCTGAGTTTGAGGCAATGGCCCAATCAAGTACATCTAAACAGAGATACAATCATACTAGAACGCAACGAGCTACACAGGAGAATAATATAATGAAGCACGTTGGTGTAATGCAGTTCGTTTCTCATTCTGAAATACCTTATGAGTCTATTAAGAAAGAGGATGGGAAGACTGTCTTTGGACATAAGACTAGAGGTAAAAAGAATAAGCAAATAATTAATGCTAACTACGATCTTGTTTATGAATGTAGATGGGTACTAGATACTGATTATTATTTTGGAGCCAAGCTGGTTACTAATATGAAAAGGGATGCCAATGATTTAAAGAAAGGACATCTAAATTATCATGTTGTCGCACCCAAGTTATACGAGAATAAAACATTTGCATTTGGAGACCAGGTAATGGCAATAGACAAAGCCCTTCACATCGCTTGGTTTAAACTACAAAATGTAATTGCTCGTGCAAAGCCTAAGGGTATTTTGATTGAGGCAAACAGTATGAATGATGTCACCGTTGGAGGACAGAAAATACCTTTTAAGGATAACCTAGCCATGTATGCCTTTAGTGGTAACCTAATGTATCGCAAAGTTGATGATGATGGCGAGGTCTCCGCAGATATTCCTATTCGTGAACTTGATAATGGTATCAAAGATGAAGCTGATAGATACTTCGGTATAATCCAACAAGAGATGCAATTATTAAGAGACATCACTGGATTTAACGAGATCACTGATGGCTCGACACCAAACGCTAGAATGTTAAAATCCGTTGGACAAATGGCTCAACAAAGCACCAACAATGCGATTAACTATTTAATGACTGCCGAACAAAAAGTAACAGAAAAGCTATGTAGATCATTAATGATGAGAATCCAAGATGCAGCCGAGGATGGTACAATCATGGGCTATCAAAAAGCTTTAGGAAGTAACTCAATGGAGTTCTTTAAGTTATCCAAAGATGTAAGCTTTAGGAATCTGGGAATATACTTCAACAATCATCCCGATATGTATGAAAAAGAGTTAATGGTTCAACGACTTGAAACAGCATTACAAAGTGGTCAAATAACACTTAGCGATGTCATATGGATTGAGGGTATGACTAATCTCTACCAGCAAAAACTATATCTCGATTCAAGGATCAAAAAGAACGAGGAACGAAAGGCAATGCTTGAAAGGCAGAACATGGAGGTTAATGCACAATCACAACAGCAGTCTCTACAAATGAATCAGCAGGCCGAGCAGCAAAAAATACAAATGGAGCATCAATCTAAGATGGAGCAAATCAACGCACAGGGGCAGTGGAAAATGCAAATTGAGCAATTGAAAATGCAAGGATTGAATATCCAAGAACAAGAAAAATCTAGGGCAAGAGCGTATCAGACAGATAAAAATGCGGATGCAAAAATTGTATCTACTGAAATAAGTGCGAAGGGTAAAGTAACTGCCGTTGAGGAGGAGTAGAAAAGTAGATTTTAAAAAAGGGATTAGCATATCCTGGTTTAACAAGTTCGATAAGAACGCAAAGAAAAGGAAGATTGAATTTGATATTTCAATTGAGGATGTCCTGAAGGTTTACTTAGATCAAGGTAAAGTTTGTAGCCTCTCAGGGATTCCAATTGGTTGGACAATGATGGGAAAATCACACAACATATCCATAGATAGAATAGATAGTAATAAGGGCTATTACATCGACAATATTCAATTGGTATATCCAAAAATCAATATGATGAAATTCACCTATTCTCAAGATGAATTCATTGATATGTGTAAGCTAGTATCAAATCACACGATGTCAATGGAGGATGAAGAGATGGGTTCGGATGTTTTAAGTTCAACTATTAACCAATCATAAATATGAAAGCCAAAAAGAAGAAAAAAGCATACTCGTCAAAAAAGAAAATGGGTAAGTACTAATGGCAAAGTTTACGCCACATATAATGTATAGCAAGTCTGGTAAGCCTGTAAAGGCTGCCACTTACGCTAAACATCTAGAACTAAAGAAAAAAGGATATGGACACTCAAAACCCAAAAAGAAATAATGAGAAATAAAAGATGTACGAGATGTGGTCGTAAGAAATCAGCCTGTGGCTGTATGTACTAATGAATTTTTGGGATCCACTAGATAACGCACCAATCTCAAGTGAGAATAGTGTGTATTGGGTAGTCGGATTGATAACTCTTCTGTATGTAATCGTATTGAATTGGTGAGAGAACAAAGGTTTCATAAACCCCTCAATAATTTTGTGAAACGATGGCAGTAAGGCAAAAGAAAGATCCATGTTGGAGTACACACAAAATGGTGGGTATGAAAAAGAAAGGTGGTAAAAAAGTACCCAACTGCGTACCTAAGAACAAAAAAACAAAAAGGAGTTACAGAAAGTAATTCCAATAAACAACCAATTAGAATAATATGATAGATGAAATACAAGAGGGAGTCGGTTCTCAAACTATTGATTACGATAATCTTACTTTACCTGATCCAGATGCTAAACAAGAAGAGTCAACGGATACGGAAGAAAACAATGAAGAGGTTACTAATGAGGCTGAAGAGGAGGTTACTGAAGATACTACTGATAGTGATCAAACCGAGGACGAAGCAACAGAGGATACAAGCGAGGAAGTTGAGGAAGTTCAGAGTGAAACTGTTCAGGCAGATGAACCAACAGAAGAAGTTAAGGAATCCACCCCAATATTCGATGTCGGTGCGGAAACCAACGGAGTAATACAAGATATAGACCAACTAAAAGAAGTTAGTAAAGTACTAAGTGATCCATTCTTTAAAAAGATGTACGATTACTACAAGCAAACTGGAGACATAAAACCCTTCCTACAAGCAAACAGTACTGACTATTCAAAGATGAGTGATATCGACATACTGAGAATCAAACATCAAGAAGACTATAAAGATCTTGATTTAAGTCAAGATGTAATGGATCACCTCTTTCAAGAGGAGGTTTTAGAAAAATTTAATGCTAGAGACGATGATGGTCTTGAAGGCAAAGTTGCTCTAGCAAAATTGAAGAAGGAAGCAAATCAAGCACGATCAGCTTTCGTCAATACTCAGAATGAGTTCATGGCTCCAACCCTTGAAGGGCAGCCTAAAGTAGACGAAGCAGAAATGGTCAAGCAAAGAAATGAGCAGCGAAGATTTGCAGCCGATCAACTAAAGAGTGTCGTCAAAGACAATAAGCTCTCGGTTGAAATTGCTGAAGGTGTCGATGCCTTAAAACTAGATATCGATCCAAGCAAAATAATTGATGCTGCTTTGAGTCCAGTAGAATGGCTTCAAAAAACAGTTGTCAAAGATGGACAAACTGATTGGAATAAATTATCTCAGCTAGTTGCATTCTCAAACAATCCTCAAGGGTTTAAGGAGAATTTATACAAGCACGGAAATAATTTAGGTCAAAAAAAGTTTGTCGAAAAGAATTTAAAGAATAAGCCTAAAGCTACAGGAAGAAAGCCTACAAATGGTACGGCTGGATTAGATCCTTACTCTTTAGAAGCATTTAAGAATTCGGTAAAAATCAAATAAAAACATTTAAAAACATTTAATAAAATGGCAAATTTAAGATTAAGTACAATTCCGTTTTACACGGACATACAAAAGCGAGAGATTCTCTCTAAGTATATTGACGTTCACGATGAATTCACAGGTATTGTGGACTTGTTAGAAATGATGGGTCAGTACACTGCAACAGACAATAAGGAGTTTTTCAACTACACTCAAGATAAGGTGTTTCAATCAGCTAACGTAGGAGGTTCTTCAGGTAATGGACTTGCAGCCATACCTGGTGCTGGTACTGGTACACTAACTCTTCAAACTGGACATGGTGTTAGAGCACAAGTTGGAGATTTCGTTGTCGGACCTGATGGGAGCGTTGGATTTGTTCAGGCGATTAGTGGTGATGCGTTGACTGTTCAAAACCCAAACGCTGGATTACTAACAATAGCTGACAATGCTGTTGTAACATTCCCTACAAGTGGTGTTGCTGAAGGAAGCGTTGCAACTGAAATGGCTATTACTGGAACCACAAAAAGGTCAAATCAACTACAATACTTTGATACATATACTGAGGCAACAGACATCTCATTAGGATCAAAAGTTGAATTAGACTTCAATGGTGCCTCACATTATTTCCAATTGCAATCGCACCTTGCCTTCATGAAGCACCGTGCAAAAATAGGTAACGCTTTCCTTATGGGTAAGAAGGTTATCGCAGCAGATGCTGCTGGTGGTGCAGTTCCAATGACTAAGGGATTGAACAGCTATATATTAGAAGCTGGATCAATTCATGATGCATCAAACAACACTGGACCTGCATACTTGGATAAGGCTGATTGGAGAGCTTTTTCTAGAAAACTAGATGCTAAAAAATCACCTGACGAAGGACACCTTTGGGTAGGTGGGGATATGAGCGCATCTATCGATGACGTTTTTGATGGATTACTTGCCTCTGGTGGAGTTAAGTATGATGCATTCGGAAAAGGGTCTTCTAAAGCTAAAGCTGTAGATATGGGCATACAATCCTTCACTATTTATGATAGGACTTATCATAAGAAGAAGTTAGCTGCTTTTGAAAACTCAGGAACAACTTCTGCTGCTGGTAGTATATACCCAGATGTAGCATACTTTGTACCTAGTGGTCAAGTGGGAACTATGGATGGATCAAGCGTTCCTCGTATTCAAGGTAGATACTTAAATCTTCCTAATGGATTATCGGGAAGATACCACGAAATCGAAACTGGAGGCTTGGCAGAAACACCAACCGACAGAACTTCTGTTCTTGGATATTCCCATAAAAGTTGGGAAGGACTAGAAATAACTGGAGCCGAAAATTTCGGTAGACTCAAGTTATCTGCATAATAATTAATAATTAGGGAAGTCCTCATAGGGGGGCTCCCTTCTTTTTTTAAACAACAAGCAACTAATAATATGAAAAATTCAGATTACAATAATTACCCAGAGTGGATGAAGAAACCGTTTACTAAAACGGTAATATATACATATCACGATATAATAAAAGATCCAGACAATCCTGGTAGATATATAATACCAGCTTCTTATCAATTCAAACTTAGAGATCAAATAGTAGTTACCGATGAAGATGGAACTAATCCAAGACCAATTCATATAGCTTATTCAAAAGGAGCAAATGCAGATGGTTCAATAATTCTTGGTCAAGACTTGTTTTTTTCAAGTGATAATTTTGGTAGGATAGTTTTAGATCCAAAGAGAGCCTCAGACCATAACAAGTATATGTTTATGGAGTATTCAAATATGAATGCAAGTAATCCTAATAGAGACCAGAGTATTCCAGCAATATGGAAAAAAGAAGATCTAGAAGTAAAGGCAAAGGTATCTAGAGTTGACCGTAAGGCAAGGAAAGAAGCAATGTTAGAAGCTTTGCAATTATCTCCACACATGATAGATGTATTAGTCTCAGTACTTGGCAGTAGGTCTGATAAAGACAAGAGCGAAGAAGAGAAAAGAGACATGATTGAGGATATAGCGGAAAAAAACCCAGCAAAGTTCTTAGCTGCTGTAAAGTCAAACTTGTCAAAAATAATCCAAACCATTAAGGAAGCTAAAGAAATTGGCATCATTAGGAATGACATTAAAAAGCAACAATTTGTTTTTATGCCAGAGGAGGATTTGATACTCAGTACTAAGGGTTTTGATAAGAAGAAGATTTACGAATTGTTCGCAAAGTTTCTCCTTGAGAATCCGAAGATGCTAAAAACAATTGAGTCTAAAGTTCTAATGGAGAAAGATTTAGTCTAAAGATTCCTTATTTGGTTGTTTGGAAGTTTGGGTAGGGGCAGCGATTTAGTTGTCCTTACTTTTTTGAAAATAAAGAATTAGATGAGTGGTAACGTAGCATTAGTAACAAACAAGGGAAGTTGGAATGCATTATTAAATGCACCAGCGATTAGTAATTCAACTAGGAACAATAGCCCTGGGGATTACTATACGACTTCTGTTGCTGGGACAAGCTCGTTTACTTCTAGAGGCAAGGGACAATACTTTGCTATTGGAGACATCATAGTCTACAATGGTGCGGTATGGACTAAGAATGATCAATTCTCCGTAGAGTCTGGTTTTGGTACTCCAGCTAATTGGAAGGCTGCATATGACGATCATATCATTAGCGGATCATTTGCTAATAACACAATCACGCTTAACCAAAAAGATGGAGGATCATTTACTATTGATCTCACAGGAGTTGGTGGTAGCAGTGTTCTGTATAGGAATACATTTGAAGTAACTAATGGTTCAGGACAAAACTCATTTACACTAAGTACTGCAATAGATCATGAGGATAAAACTCAAGTATTCATCGATGGAGTATACCAACAAAAAACAGGCTACAGTGTTAGCGGAACGACATTAACCTTTGATAATAGTGTTGTCGTACCACAAGGATCAACCGTTGAAATCATATCATTTAGTTCGGTAGCCTTAACGGAATCACTAGCCAATGCTAAGATATTTGTAGGAGATTCGAATGCTAACGCAATAGCTAGAACGGTAAGCGGAGATGCTACCCTAGCGAACACTGGTGCGTTAACATTAAACACAGTACCAATAGCAAAAGGTGGTACAGGAGCAACATCAGCTTCGGCTGCAAGAACATCTTTAGGTTTAGGTTCTGTAGCTACTACAGCATCTACCGATTATGCTACAGCAGCACAAGGAACTAAAGCAGATACCGCTCACGGTTGGGGAGATCATGGTAGTGGTGGATACATTACAGGAATAACTTTCGCTAATGTATCTAGTAAACCAACTACATTAAGCGGATACGGCATAACTGATGCTGCTCCTATTGCTAGTCCAACATTTAGTGGTAGTGTAACGGCTGGTGGTGCAGTAAGAATAAATGCCACAACTACAAGTGGTTTAGTAATTGCTTCTTCATCAGGAGCTTCAAATGGTTTAAAATTATATAATAATTCTAGTACTGATAATGCTTATATATATAACCATTATAATGGAAATTTAGAAATAGGAACTAATAATGCTACTGTTCTTACAATGAATGGTACAAGTTCAACTTTTAGTGGAAATGTAAATGTAGGTTCTACTATATCGGTTCAAGCTAATTCTAGCATAGCTACGCTAGAATTAATTGGAAGAACAGGTAGTGGTTTTGGTGGAGGTCTTTTAGCTAAGTCAAGTATATATTCTGAGACATCTGGGTCTCAATATTCTGCTAATTTAGTTTTTAAAACCAATAATGGGAGTAATTCTTTAACCGAGCGATTAAGGTTAAATTATAATGGAGATGCTATTTTTAGTGGGGAGATAGAGGCAAATGAAATGCTTAAAATCACTCAATCTAGTGCTGGGTCAGAAGCTAGAGGATTAAAGTTAGTAAACACCACAGGGTCTAGAAATTGGAATGTAACCGCTGGTAGATACAATCAAAACAATGATGATTTCACAATAAGATGTGCTGACACTAATGTTGATGCATTATACCTATCTCCAACAGGTTTAGCTACTTTTAAATCAAGCTATATTGCTGCTAATCAGTATGGAGGAGAATTAACAGTTGGTGGAAGTTCTACTGCTTTTGGTATTGCAATGAAATATAATCAAGGTGGTGCAACTAGTGGAACAATTTACTGCTCACCTGCCTATACTAACGCAGCTACAACTTTAATGTTAGGTACTGGAAGTAATACAAATCAATTAGTTCTAAAAGGTGATGGCAACGTGGGTATTGGAACTACTTCGCCAGTTGGTCTGGGTGGTAGTGCTAAAGCATTGGTTGTATCAGCCACATCAAACTATCCTGAAGTAATTGTTGAAAGATTAAGCACAGGTGCTGGAAAATGGGGTATGTTGATAGGCAATGATGGTACACTTCTTTTTAGAAATTATGTATCAGGTGGAAATGTGTTAAATATAAGCAACAGCGACAACGTGGGTATTGGAACTTCTTCGCCTTCATCAAAATTGCATATTAGAACAAGTACTAATTTTAACTACGAATTTGAAGAAGTCTCTAGTAAATTAAGATTATCTGCTTTAAATGATGCGAGAGATGCCAATGTACCGCTTCAATTTGCGGCATCAGAGTTTAATTTTATTACGGGTGCTGCTACTTTTAGTGGTAGAGTAATTGCATCTAACAACGCAGCGGGTATTCCAACTATAAGTGCGCTTAATTCAAATACTGCTGATGATGCGGGTGTATCAAATCTTGTTTTTTCGGGTAATGCATTGAGGTTAGGAGTTTCTCCTAATAATAGTAGTTATGGATGTATTGCATCAAGTGGTGCAAATTCGGGTTTAACTTTTGTAACGCACGACGGATTATGGACAGAACGTATGCGCATCTCATCGACTGGAGAAGTTTCGATGCCTTTTCAGCCTAGTGCTAGGGCACATAAAAATGGCACTCTTAATGAAGGCTATGGAAACAACTTTGTCACTGGTTGGTCTTTACAACATAATATAGGTGGTGACTTAGCAACCACAGGTTCATTTACCTGTTCTAAGGCTGGTAGATATCTGTGTACCTTCTCACCAATGTCTGGTCAAACCTCTGGTGATGTGCAGTTTAGGATTTATAAAAATTCCACAATGATGATGAATTCAAATTCTATGGCTCAAGGTGGTGGTCCTTGGAGACAAACAACCGTAACAGGAGTAATAGACTGTGCAGTAGGAGATGTATTGAAGCCAGCTGCATATTCTTCTGCTTCTTCTTCTACACCTCAAGTATACAGTGGGAACTATTCACAACTCAGCTTTCACTTTTTAGGATAACAATTAATATAAAATACAAATGGCAGATTATACAATAACACTAAATGAAACACAATTAAAAGCACTGGACTTTGTAGGCATCGATGACGCTGAATCTCATGCTCAGAATTTTATGAGTAATAGAGCAAGGAAAGCAATTGACGAAATAGTATTAATATATACTACAGCGGCACTTGATGCTAATCATGCAATTCCTAGTACTAGAGAAGAGATAGTAACTGATGCTTTTGTTAAAGGATATGTTAAAACAGTTGCAGAACAAAATGCAGAAATGACTTCGGGAAGAGAATAGCTCTTACGCAGATAAAAAAAATTAAAAAACATGGCATTAACTAAAGTAACATCGCATTTCATTACAGGAACGATTACCAACGACACGAGTGGGAACGCTGCTACTGTTACTAATGGCATATACACGAATGAATCTCACAGTAATCCTAGTTGGATAACAGGCTTGGATTGGAGTAAGATAAGTAGTCCTCCAACCACATTAAGCGGATATGGTATTACCGATGCTGCTCCCATAGCTAGTCCAAGTTTTACTGGTGGGGTGACAGTAGGTGGAACGGTTGTTATAGATAGTTCTGGTGCTTGGGTAGGATCAAATAGTGGTCTTGTGGGTGCTACTGGACCCCAAGGTCCCCAAGGTGCGCAAGGTATTCAGGGATTAACAGGTTTAACTGGACCTACAGGTGCTGCTGGTGCTCAAGGTATTCAAGGATTAACAGGTTCGACTGGACCTCAAGGTATACAAGGAGCAACAGGTGCAGCAGGTCCTACTGGCTCAACTGGTCCCACTGGTCCAGCTGGTTCGACATCCTACAATGCTGGTACACTAGATGGTGTTGATGGAACTAATTACTTCCGCTGTGATGGTTCTTACCCAAATACCAATATGAACACTATTTCTCAGGGGTATTGGCACGTTGCTAGTAATGCGTCTAATCTTCCAATTGGCTATTACGGTCACCGTTGGGATTTCGACCATGTCAAGAATGGTCAATGGGCATTCCAAATGTACTCTCCCACTAGCGGTACCGATGACTTATGGATTAGACAAACAAGAAATTATGTAGCTCAAACTTGGAAAAAAGTATTAGATAGTGCCAACTACAGCTCTTACGCTCTACCACTCTCTGGTGGAACAATGACAGGAGCATTAAGTATTGTTCAAGGAGATTCTTCTTATACTT
>Ga0209304_1000277_pt1 | contig 37336 bp, 33 predicted proteins | sample COGITO_mtgs_1004_4_FD_184789 | JGI IMG/M metagenome (GOLD analysis project Ga0209304, IMG submission 184789) | Pelagic marine microbial communities from North Sea - COGITO_mtgs_100423 (SPAdes) (version 2) | ecosystem: Environmental > Aquatic > Marine > Epipelagic ...
AAGTATTGATTTAAACACCCCATATTTTTTTACAATTGCGCTTCTTTTTTCTCAGCTAGCGCTCCGTTACCCCCATTAGTTACCCGCCCATTAGTTACCCGCCATTTCTCATAATAAATTAATTGTGTTACCCGCATCACAAAACTTGTCATCTTTACTTCCCTAGTCTCGCCATCACTGGCAAGAAACATCCCTCCCGTCTAATCTCATACGAGGACATACTTAGCGTATATCCAATACTTTATGTCGACAACGGATGTCACATTTTTTATGTTAACTGGTCGTCAGAGGTAAACGGATGTCGTTTAGAAAACTGTTTTTTTTCACTCTTATTTTTAGCTGCACTTTGATGACTACTTCAGTGCGCGCATCAGATCAGCTACTACTTAATGGCACTGCGATTCACACAAGCCTACAACAAGATTATTACTATGCCGCACTGTTTAGCGAGTCACGATCTGATGATCCACAAACGCTGCTATGGCAAGAGAATCAACGAATGGAAATCACCATACTTGTTGACGAATGGTCAAAACGCCGCTTCACCCAACACCTTGGCCAAGCGATTGCGATTAACAACTCTACAGATGATCAAGAACATCATGCCAAAGACATTGCTACCTTTAATACGTTAATCAAAGATTATCTTATTCGTGGTGATCGTATTGTTATCAATAAAGATATTGATAACGGCACCGCTATTAGCATTAATGGCATTACCCTTATGGAAACAAAAAGCCATGATTTTTTTGGCCTATTCCTTAATACGTGGCTGGGCGCTCGTCCGCCGTCTTCTGTTTTTAAAGCATCAATACTTGGGCAAGCAGCTACCGTTGATTCTTCTATGATGGCCAGCTATGAAAGCTTAACGGCAAGTAATACGCGCATCAATGATTTAAAAGAATGGAACAGAAAAGAGCAATCAAAAACAAAGAAAAAGACTGTCACTAAAAAAATACCTGCTAAAAAACTGCTCGCACCTATCAAGAAAAAATCGGCAGCAATAAAGACTATCGCCAAAAAAGCTGAGCCTATTATCATTGAGACTCAACCTCAATATGTTGATACGACGGAATTAATTGAATCGGCCGATATGGCGACAACTATTGCCGCTGAACATACACAATTGGATTTTGATGAAAATACCGTAGAAGCCACTAGCCTTAAAAAGGCTATGGACACTAACGGTTTAGGGACTAAAACAGCCAGCGATAAATCGGCCTTAGTACTTGCTTCTAATACAAAAAATAATGATTTAGCCAATAAAGCATTAGCCGATATTAACCAAGAGAAGAAACAGCTGTTAAGATTTTATCGATCCACTATTTTAACTTCAACCTATAAGAAAATTGTTTATCCTTCATCGGCAATTGATAAAAACCAACAAGGAAAGGTTGTTTTAAAAGTGATTGTTGATCGTAGTGGTAAAGTACAGTCAATAGATCTTAAAGAAAAATCTCAGTTTAAGCTGCTAAACAAGGCCGCTAATAGAGCCGTGACTAAAGCACACTTCCCTAGCGTGCCGTCAGAACTAGAAGGTGATGAGTTTGAGTTTCTATTGCCCATCAAATTTAGTTTAAATTAATTATTTTTTTAATGGTGATTGATAAGTAATTAAATATTTCAGCAATAAACCGTTACCAATTATCGCGACGCTTTCGCAAAGCCAAAAAGACATCTTTTGGTGAACCATCAACACAGCCCACACTTGATTTAATAAGCGCATTATCCAATCTAAAAAAAGTATTGAATGTTTTCTCGTCACCAATACAGGTAGTAATGGGGGAGACAATCGGGTCGGCTGACATCGCCCGCTCTAACCAAGCGACAGCATCAATGTTTGTTGGCTCAATACTCAAAGTAAAGTGTAAATTATTTTCTAAGTAATCATGCCCTGGATACACAGTCACTTGATCATCAAGGCTATGAAAGTGATTAATAATGGTATTGTATAAAGCATCTCCATCTCCGCTACGACAGTGGCCCACACCTGCATTAAACAATGTATCTCCCGTGAAAACAGCCACCGGCACTGAATCTTCTATGACTAAAAAACATAGGTGAGCAAATGTATGCCCTGGCGTATCCAGCACTTTAAGCTGAACCCCTTCATCAAGTGGAATTAATTCATTAGCACTCAGCATTCGACTCAATCCAGGAATTTTCCCCTCACCATTACTGTGTGCCCAAACTTCACAGCCATGCTCAGCAACTAAATCTGGATTGCCTTGAATATGATCCCAATGTTCATGAGTGTTAATGATGGCGGTAAGTTTGAGTTCATTCTTATTAAGTAAGCCATTAACGACGTCTTTATTCCATGGATCGATAGCAATAGCGCTGCCATCATTAAGCTCAATAATATACGTAAAATTGCGTAACTCACTGGCTGTATAAATTTGATGGATTTTCATTTATGTCTCATTCTAATTATTGGCTTTGTTGGATTCACTGTGCCCTTTTCTCACTCTTATCGCACTGTCGTCGTACTACCATCGTACTTACATTTTTTTATTGGCACTAGCCTTCACAGCCCAGCTATTTATCCCTACTATTTATTCCCGCTATTGATACGGAAGCTCACACTAGAGCACTTAGCAATCCAATCTGTTGATTCAACTTTATGAAATATAGGATAAGGAGAGAATGCCATAGCATATGAGATAGAACAAGGAGATTACTAATAATGCGTTAAACCGATCTTTCAGTTTTAACGCACTTAGAGTATTGAATAGTTATTATGATTAAACCGTTTAATTATTGTTGCTAGATCTTTTTTTAGCTCGGCATCAGATTTTAGTGAGGCAGCAGGTTTAAGCTAAGTAGTAGATATTAGCTATGAAGAATATATGCCAGTAAATGCTGCTCTACCCATTCTATATTAGGTACACCAGCTACTAGCTCATTTACCGTTACTGACATCGCTTCTGCACGACCACGCGGCCGACTCTGACACATTTCGACATCGCCATCAGCAATAATATGCAGGCTTGGTGTGTCGCTAATAACGACGGCATAGTAAGGTAAATGACTGTTGTCAGCGGTACCATTAATAATAGCAATTCTCGATATCGTTTTGGGATCAACGGAAGCAGCCCCATTTAACGCTTCAAATGAAATGAGTGGCAGCTCTATTCCACGCCAATTGATATTACCGATAAGCCACTCGGGTGATTTCAACAACGGAGTGATTTTACTGACCTTGAGTATTTCAACCACCGTTACATCAGGTAGCAATAAGCCATCCATTTGTAGCGGTAAATACATCGCTGTAAATGGCGATAAATTTAATTCATAGTTTAATTCTTGCATGTCTGTTCTCTATCCTTTATCAATGCACATTATTCGCTTTAATCATTACACGGATTTAAGCCTTACTCTTTCTATGTACCAAATTGTTCATCAAGCCCATTGGCTGGCAAGACATTACTAATGGCATCAAAAAGTATTGCCTCTTGATAAGGTTTTCCTAAAAAGGCATTGGCGCCTAGCCCTAAAGCACGCTCTCTATGTTTATCACCGGTTCTAGAGGTAATCATAATAATAGGGATATGGGCAAGGTCGACATCATTACGAATACGAGTAACCACTTCAAATCCGTCCATGCGCGGCATTTCAATATCTAATAATATGAAATCTGGCTTCACATCTTCTAGTTGCAACATAGCATCCAAGCCATCTTTAGCAGTGACAACATCCATGCCGCGTCGCTCCAGCAATCGACTCGTCACTTTACGTACTGTCACCGAATCATCAACAACCATTGCAACAAGATGATCTCGCGCCTTCTCTAACGACACGACATTGCTGTGTGTAGCAACACTGTTTTCTGATCGTATCAAAGCAGCTAAATCGGCAATCATAACTACACTGCCATCACCCAATACTGTGGCACCGGCTATGCCTTCTAAATTCGCGAACTGAGCACCTAAACTCTTCACAACAATTTCACGACTTGCGATTAAGCGATCAACCTGTAAGGCGTAGAATTTATCGCCGCCTCGCACCAGTAATACTGGCAATGCAGAAACCATTTCGGGATTTGAATGATACGAACTACCATTTATTAAATGACCTAGATAACTGAAATCATACTGCTGACCAGCATAGAGAAACTCTTCGGCATCTTCGCCATAGTATTGCTCTAGCTCAAAGGGGCTAACCCTCACAATACCTTCGATAGAATCTAACGGTACTGCTAGTTGCTCGCCACCCGCTGACACTAACAAGGCACGATTCATTGATACTGTGAACGGCACACGGAAGGTAAACAATGTTCCCTGATTATGCTTAGAATGGAGCTCAACACTGCCACCTAAATCGGCGATCTCACTTTGCACAACATCCATACCGACACCGCGACCAGATAATTGCGTTAATGATTTTGCCGTACTAAACCCGGCCGCAAAAATAAACCGCATAACCTCTTCATCTGAGAGCTCGCTGTCTTTTTCAATTAAACCTCTGGCTAAAGCCTTCTTACGAATAGCTGTAACATCGAGGCCGCGCCCATCATCACTTAACTCGAGAACTACATCACCACCCTCTCGACGAATATTTAGACTTATTACACCTTGTTCAGGCTTACCTAATTGAGTCCGCTCTTCGCTGGTTTCAATGCCGTGATCTATCGCATTACGTAGAACGTGCTCTAAGGGTGTCACCATGCGCTCTAACATTGATCGATCAAGCTCACCGCCAGCATTATTAACTTTAAAAGTAATTGGCTTGTCGAGCTCACCACTCACTTGGCGAACAATACGGCGTAGACGAGGCACAATATGTCTCGCCAATGGAACAGTACGCGTTTGCATCAAGCCTTCTTGGAGTTGAGTATTGATACGTGCTTGCTGAACCAAAGAGGTTTCTATGTCTCGAGTCTTTTCTACCAAAGTGCTTTTTAAATCTTTCAGATCGGAAGCCGACTCTACGAGTGATTTAGATAACTGCTGAACCTGTGAGTAACGATCCATCTCTAAAGGATCAAACTCTTCGTTGCCTTCACTCTCTACCTGCTCTTTACGGAATTCAATCTGCGCTTCCATTTCAATTTCTAGGCGACGCAATTGTTCTTTTAAACGCTGGATTGTCGAATCGATCTCATCTGTGCTCTGTGAAAAATCAGTCACTTGCTCTTCTATTAATGAGCGAGAAATACTTGTTTCACCGGCAAGGTTTACTAATTTTTCAAGCAATACAGAAGGCACGCGAATCATTTCATCACTGCGCTTTTCTTCTGGTTGACTATTATCATTGCTTGGCTGCGTATTACTGCCCGCAACATCAATCAATAACTTACTCCGAACAGCACTTACAGACTCAGTCAAATCGCTAACAAACTGGCTAACCTGTTTAAAGAATTGTCCGTTCGTTTTGTTGTCACCGTTACTCACTGACAACAAAAGTGTTTCAAATTCATGGCTAACATTACCCACACGGTCAAGACCCGCCATGCGGGCTCCGCCTTTAATTGTGTGCAAAGGGCGCATAAGTGTTTTGAGGTATGAAATGTCGCTACGATTATTTAGCCATTGCTGAACATCGGCTTCTAACGTTTCAATTAAATCTTCGGATTCATCAAGAAATATCGATACAATTTCTTGATTGAAATCGTCTTCTTGAGTATCTTCATTAGAGATTGTATCTTCAGTAGCATTGTCTTTAATCTGAACGAGTAGATTTTTTTCATTCGCCAGTAAATCTTCTAGCCCACCCGATAAAGACACATCAACCCTTTGGCCGGCAGCTATACGATCAAGCATATCTTCTAAATCACGATGACCGTTCAATAAAACAATATATGCCTGATAGTGTAAACCGCCACCTGAGAAATGTTCGTATAAGTTATTTAAACAATGACATTGCTGCTGAATAAACGATTGGTCGCCGTCTGTTGCTGCTTGCTCAATTTGCTTTAAAACTAACAACATCGATTCGTAGGTATCTGGACGACTACCCGTGGCTCGCCACTCTTGTAAAAAATAACTCGCCTTGAAAATAAGATCATTTTCAACCAGCATAGCTTCGTCTTGATCTGAAGAATCAAGATCATCCGCTACGGCCTGATTCAACTCATCAATTAAAACGGATGCTGAGTTTTCATCAATACTGTTAGGCTTAATAAACTCACCCAAATGAATTTGCGATAATGTCCAATTATGGAGTTTTGTTAGCAGGCTATTTTCAGAGTCACTTATAGCGCATCGCTTTCTAATTAGACAAAGCAAAATTTCTGCCGGTGCAAATAATTCTGAAATTAATGGGTTATTAGCAATACGCGCACCACCAACAATCGTGTGCAATGCACGCTCTACAGCCTCAGAAGGATAAATATCATTATCCATTGAGTGACTTTCTAAGTAACCATTCACGACGCTCAGCTGAATTTCTAATTCACTAACAAATATAGTTTGTAAGGTGCTGTCATCGAGTATGTCATTGGCGATTTCGCCACTGCGAGTTCTTTTATCTCTTAGATCATCGAAAGTTGTAGGAGTCATATCCTCAGAAGAGACGCTATCTGAATCAGCTTTCTCAGATTCTTTATTGACAGACTCTTCTTGAATCGATTCTTCATCTGCATCATTGGTATTTTCATTTAAGCTACCTTCAATGCCACCTTCAATGCCACCTTCAATACCACCTTCAATGCTTTCCTTAACACCTTCTTCAATACCGTTCTTAACATCTTCTTCAATACCGTCCTTAACACCTTCTTCAATACCCTCTTTAACATCTTCCTTAATATTTTCTTTAATACGTTCTTCGCTGCTTTGTTCACTAATCTCTTTGTCTGTTGGAGTAGCTTCTATATCTGTTGGAGTAGCTTCTATGTTTGTTGGAATACTCGCCTCAATAACTGAATCTTTAATTTCTAGACTAGTGTCTACATAATCTGCTTGGGCCGCTAACTTATTAGCTCGTTCAATAAAGAGTGTTAAGGGTGAAGGTAATGGGATTAGCCGCTGTTTAAATGACTCGATAAGATATGGCATATATTCAATAGCTTCGCCTACCATTGTCATTCGTGTAGCATCTATTGGCACCGAGCCATCGGTCATACGATTAATAAGCGCCTCAATAGACCAGGCAGCATCACCAATATGTTCTGCACCAGCCATTCGGCCACTGCCTTTTAAGGTATGAAAACCTCGTCGAATATCCGCCATACTTGCGCTGTTATTAAAGTCATTCGACCAAAGCGCTATGTTCTCCCTTAACGAGATTATTACCTCTTCAGCTTCTTCTATAAATATTTCAACTATATCAATATCAAAATCACCCTCTAGGGCTTCTTGACTAACAGCTAACACGGACTTTTCTTTATGCACAGATATTTCTTCAGGCATAGATAGTTGTTCAGGTACTGGCATTTCTTCTGGCGCTGGTATTTCTTCAGGCGCTTGTATTTCTTCAGGTACTGCGATGGCTTCAGGATTCGCGGCTAGGCGATTAACCGCTATGGATAATGCGTCACTCAGCTTTTCGTGCTGATTATATTTTAATGCTTCAAGGTAAGACTCCATTAGTTTAAGCGCATGTATTAATGGATTGACTGCCTGATCATCTTTGAGATTAATTATATTTTCTTGCAAATAAGCTGCACAGCCACTCATCGACTCCACTAAATTATCAACACCAATAATTTGCATGGCACCTTCAGCCTCAATAAGCTGGCCAGTTAAATCACCGAAGGGCTCATAATTTAAAAATTGTGCATCATCAAAAAAATCATGTAATGAAGACTGTCTTGCCGATAAATTCTCGGCCATAGTTGAAACACAATGAATCACCTCATCAATAACACTTATTTCACTGTCATTACGCGCAACACCAAGATGGTTCTGATGCAGTCGTGACTCTACCTTATATAAGTCTTCAGCAATGTTTTTTATAACTTCAGTTTTTCTTTCGCCATCAGCAATCAGCTGCTTGTCACTGTGCAAAGAGGTTAACGACTGTTCAACTGCAATAAGTTGTTCAGCAAGACTATCGTATTGGGCTAGCTGTAATGTATAACGAAGTGTCGATGCCATAGAAGCCATCTTTTCAAACGTGACGCCTTCAGATAATGAATCATCACTTAATAGTGCATCATTATCTGAGTCTGCACTGCACTCAAGCGCATTTTTCAAAAGGACAAAATCACTGAGTAAACTATCAAAAACAATTTCCATTGTTTCAGCATCTGGCGTTCCTAAGCGTAAAACCTCAGACGGATGATGAATATTGAGCGCATCTAATAATCGGTACCGTTTCTTAAACGCCTGCACCTTATCAAAATCACTATCATATAAAGCGATACAAAATAATAGCTCTCGTAACACTTGATTAGTAAGCTTAGAATCAATCTCGCTTACAGATTCGGAATTAAAACATTGATCAAGCCATGACAGCCCGCCGTGCAGAGAATATTTAGCGGCTAAAGAAAGCTGACTACTGCCTTTTGCTGCAGCCACAATAAGAACCTCAATGGCATCAACAACAAGCCCATTAATTGACCGCTCTGAAGAGGCTTCTGTTTTTGCAATACATGTCATCAACTCACTGAAAGCTGCTTGTAAATTATTCAATGCGGAGCGATCATTATCTGCTTGCTTATTGATGGCCGCCAATATTTCTTGGCAATCGTGCACGCGACTTTGCGCTGAATCATTCTCAACACAATAATTATTTTCGTTAACATTATCTGTTAATGAAAATATATTTTGATCGACAATTAAGGGAACATTCGCTGCCGCACGAACATCGTTTACTACAGCAATAATATCGCTCGCTTTATTATTCTGTATTGACCTTAAGCGTACTAAATAATTAGGCATCTGTAGTAAGCCACCTAATAAAGCTTGATATGCATTATCATCACTTACACAGTCATCTTTAATAATGACATCAATTAATAGTATTAACTGCTCAGATAACAAAGTCGCAAAAGGGAAATCCACTTCATCAAATGATGCATGTATAACTTCTAAATGACGACGACATTCAATCAGCTTTTCGGGCTCACTCGACCCAGATAAGTAAGACTCAAGCGATTGCCGAGCGCCAACAATAGCCTCGTCTAAGCCTTGAGAAATCCAATCGAGGGACCGATGGTTTTGCTTTTCATTCATATTCGTTTTATCCATCAATAAACTAGACAGCAATAATGTTGATATTCAAACGCTTAAGTATTTATTAAGCTCACGTTTAACTGACTGCTTCTTGAAAATAGTCATCATCATTTTCGTTTGTTGATACTGTTGGATAATCAATTTCGACGCCCGGTAATTTAAATCCTGCTACCGACCCTCTAAGCTCTTTTGTCATTAATGATAAATTACCTACTTTATCGGCCGCGTCGGTGGTTCCAGCTGCCGTTTGCGAGGTAATGTCTTTTACCGTATTCATCGTCAAAGAAATATTACCTGCCGTATCGGCCTGCGTGCGTGCCGATGTAGAAATACTTTCAATTAACTCAGACAGATTTAGTGATACTTTTTCAATTTCTTCGAGCGCCACACCAGCATCATGGGCTAGCCCCGCACCGTTAACAACTTCGGCGGTAGTCTGCTCCATAGAAGCCGCTGCCTCATTGGTGTCTGATTGAATGGTTTTTACCAAAGCCTCTATTTGACGTGTTGCAGCGGATGAGCGCTCTGCTAATCGTTGAACCTCATCGGCAACTACCGCGAAACCTCTACCGGCCTCTCCTGCCATCGATGCCTGTATCGAAGCGTTTAGAGCTAAGATATTGGTCTGATCAGCAATATCATTAATTAAGGAAACTATGTCGCCAATTTCTTGTGAGCTTTCACCTAAGCGTTTTACACGCTTAGACGTATCTTGAATTTGTTCGCGAATAGTATCCATGCCATGAATTGTATTCTGTACTACGTTCGCACCCGATTTTGCAATTTGAACCGAACTCTTAGCCACTGTTGCTGATTCCGAGGCATCGACAGACATCTTATCCATAGTGCCGGCCATTTCTTTAACAGCTCCAGAAGCCGATGCAATTTCATTGGCTTGAGATTCAGACGCCTCAGCTAACGTTAAAGCTTTTGTCTGTGTTTCCTTAGCTGCCGAATCGACTTTTACGGTTGTATCATTTATCGAAGAAATAATGTCGCGTAGCTGCTCGATGGTGTAATTAATCGAATCAGCAATCGCGCCGGTAAAATCTTCTGACACCGTTGCCTCAGCGGTTAAGTCACCATCTGCTAAGTTGCCAATTTCATTTAATAATCGTTCAATCGCAATTTGGTTTCGTTCATTAGCATTTTTCTCTTGGGCTAAACGAACCACTGTATTCCTATAAAGCTGCGTACCAATGACGGCCAATATAATTAATATAAGTGCTCCACTAAAAAAGGCAGTATCGGCACCTACTGTTCTACGCTGGCTCAAGCTGCCTATTCCTTCAACGACACTATTTGTTCTATCAAGAATTTTTGGAGAATTATTAAGAATGCCATCGGCAGCATTTTTTGCGCCTAACAAATCAGGTGAGGCTTTAAAAATATCATCTACTGATCCTGATACAAAATCGAATAAAGTATCAATACGTTCCAAAGAAGCTCTCGCCTTATCATCTTTAATACGCTCAAGGCCTAACTGCTTATCACCTTCTAACATACCGGCTAACACACCACCGAAAATACTTGCATCTAAATTAAATTGATCTGCCGCTTGGCTTGTCGCTTCACCACCGCTCAGCATCTTATCGACGTTCCTTGCAATCCTTTCAGCTAACAATAGTTGCTTTTGTGCATAAACAATTTGTTCATTCGATGCGTTACGATCAAGCAGGACTTCAACAACACGATTATATTCACGCTGAAGCTCTGGAATACTTTCGTTAAGAGTCTTGGCCACATCATGTAAAAACAATATTCGGTCTCGGTTATTAACAATGGTTTCTGCATTGTTTTTTATTCCTCGCCAAATGCTGCCTAATTCTTGAAGCTCAGCTTTCATCATGGTACCGACTCCCGGCAACTGGCTATCACCGGTTTGTAATATACGATAGCTTCGATCAAATCGGTCTGTAGCTTTTTTCAATGTTGAAAACGCGGATGCATCACCGGCAGTTGCTGCACGAGAACTGGTAGAAATTTGATGCAAGAGCACTCGCATATCACTTGCCATTTCAAGGTATTTGGCATCTCTATCGGCATCACGCAAGAATATAAAAGTACTCACAATAAAAAAAAGCGTTGCACAAATAAGTACACCAATAGAAACAGTAAACACTTTCCGTGAGTGACCGCTATTTTTAAATCGGCTAATATTGTCCATCCTCGAAGCTCCAACGTAAATCTGGTTAATAATGGTTTAAGTTAATTGGTGTCTAAGTAAATCGATGTTTAGATGAATACGGATTTACTATGGCGTTGCTTTGGTTTTTCTATGTCATTTCTATGGCGTAATTATGTCGTAGCTATGTCGTAGCTATGGTCGTTTCACTGGGCAAAAAATAAAGATTAAGCAACAGCTGTATGGCTACTTATTTGTAATCCTGCATCCATAAAATCAGGTGCCTGTGTCAATAAGGGTATTTGAAACCGCAGCCAATCGGAGTGGCCATCATTACCTGTAGAATCTATACAGCTTGCAAAGGCATCACCGTTATCTGAGTAAGCCTCTTTAAAACTATTGACAGGAAAATGTTTTAAACCAAAAACATTACTGACTAAAAGGCCTGCATATACATGTTCAGATTCCACAATTAAGACACGATGCCGCGCCCTATTGCCGGCCAACTTTGAACCAAAGTAATGCTCAATATCATAGATAGGTAGCATGCGGCCACGAATGTTTGCCAGCCCTAAAACCCATTTTTTGGTTCTAGGAATAAAGGTGTAATTGGGTGTGTTAATAATTTCTACGACTTGGCCCATTGGCGCGACCATTTGCTGGCCACACAATGAAAAACCAATACCACTCCAATCCGTTTTTAAATCTTTATTAGCTGTTCGCGTTTTAATAGCCTCTTTACTGGCAGTGGCTATTTGCTTTAATAAATCTAAGGGTTGTTTTTCTTCTTTCATTGTAGAGTTATCTCAATATATTCATTAAATCAAACAGCATCTAATACATTGGTAATCGTATCGATTAAATCTTTTTCGGGCACCGGCTTAACAAGATAACCTCGAGCACCTTGTTTACGTGACCATTCACGATCAGAAGGTTGGTTTTTGGTTGTGACCATAATGACGGGGATATCACTGGTCTTAGGATTTCGTGTTAACGCTCTTGTTGCCTGAAATCCATTGATACCTGGCATCACAATATCCATTAACACTAAATCTGGCACTTGCTCATTAGCTAACTCTACTGCTGCCTCACCTGATTCTGCTGCTACTACTTCGTAGCCATGTTTATTCAATATATTTGATATTTGATAAGCTTCCGTAGGTGAATCGTCTACCACCAGTACTCGCTTCATACTTTTCTCCATGACCTTGACCATAATTTAAGATGCCTGAGCGGAAGCAGAATCAGTAGAACCGCCTCTCTGACAATGATTTTCAACCGCCTCGAGTAACTCAACTTTGCTAAATGGCTTTGTGACATATTGATCAGAGCCAACAATTCGCCCTTTTGCCTTATCAAATAAGCCATCTTTACTCGATAGCATAATGACTGGCGTCGACTTAAAATGCGCATTGTTCTTGATAAGCGCACAAGTCTGATAGCCATCGAGTCTGGGCATCATAATATCCACGAATATCAAATCTGGCTTTTGGTTAGCAATTTTTGCCAATGCTTCAAAGCCATCTTCTGCGGTAATGACATTAAATCCTTCTCTTTGCAATAATGTCTCTGCTGTTCGACGTATAGTCTTGCTATCATCAACAACCATTATTTTTAAATTTTTGTCTTGCGAATCCATATCGATTCGGCCTCCGGGTTACAACCAATGACATTAAGATGAACAACGCTGGGTTGCCGATTAAATTTGGTATATTTCTAAATAAAATTTACTATTGTCGTCAATCTCAGACAGCAATAAATTGTTTACTTTTAAAGCTATAGACCAATGTCTTTAAGAAAGACAGTGAACAACATTAATTGCATGCACTTCACTGCCGGCAATTAGCAAAACATAGAGGCAGGTATCATTATGAGTATTAAATTGGGCATCGTGATGGATCCTATAGAATCCATTAAACCTTACAAAGATAGCTCGCTGGCAATGCTGCTTGCAGCCCAAAAAAGAGGCTGGGAATTACATTATTTTCTGCAAGAAAACCTGTTAATCGACAATGGCGTAGCACAAGGCTATGGCCAGCGTTTATCGGTTAGTGACAGCGAAGATAACTGGTTCACACTTTCAGAGTCGACCTTAATACCGCTGGGTGATCTTGACGTGATATTAATGCGTAAAGATCCCCCTTTTGATAGCCAGTTTCTTTATTCCACTTTCATCTTAGAATCAGCTGAAAAGCTGGGCACGCTTATAGTGAACAAGCCTCAAAGCCTGCGAGACTGTAACGAAAAAGTCTTTGCGACAGATTTTCCACAGTGCTGCCCTCCCGTTTTAATTACGGCCAATGCAGCGCGGATTAAGAGTTTTTATAAAGAACACAGTGATATTATTTTAAAACCCTTAGATGGTATGGGCGGTGCATCGATTTTTCGCGTTAAACCTAATGATCCCAATTTGAGTGTCATTATCGAAACACTGACTCAACATCAATCTCAAAGCCTTATGGCGCAACGTTATATTCCTGAGATAACACAAGGGGATAAACGTATTCTTCTTATTGATGGCTCGCCGGTGCCTTTTGCGCTTGCCAGAATACCTGCTGCAGGTGAAACACGAGGAAACCTTGCTGCTGGAGGTCGTGGTGTGGCGCAGCCTTTAACAGCACGCGATTATTGGATCTGTGAACAGGTTGCTCCCACTTTACGAGAAAAAGGCTTACTTTTTGTCGGTATTGATGTCATAGGTGATTACCTCACCGAAATTAATGTCACCAGCCCAACGTGTATTCGTGAACTGGATAAGCAATGTGATTTAAATGTTGCGGGACAATTAATGGATTGCATTAATGAGAAATTAAATGTTTGAAGACGTGACTTATATTTGTGAAACACATTAACCAAGAATAACTAAACGATGAGTTATAGCCCCGGCCAAAATTATCGACTCAGTTACACTGTTGCCATAGCGCTCGCTATGCACACGGTCATTATATTTTGGCTGGCGTTTAATGCCGAGAGCAAAGCGCATATAGCTCCACAAATGGAAGTCACGCTGTCGTATCATCAAAGTGATGAGGCGCCTGAAGATGCCAACTTTACTGCTCAGAGTAATCAACAAGGCAGTGGCGAAGCTGAAAAAAATGACGAGCTGACGACCCTTTATCAATCTCCTTTTAATGACGCCGCGGTTAATCCCGTTACACCTACTACAGCAATAGACATTCAAGAATTAAAAACACAAAATCAACCAATCGCTGAGCTTCGCATTATTACAACAACCGGCCATGCAGAGCGTAGTCTTATACAGTTAGAGAAGATTCTCACTGACGAAAAAGAGGTGAGTGAAGAAGATACCGAAGAAAAAACGTTAACAGAATTAAGCCAAGAAATTGCCAGCCTTGAAGCACGACTCGCAGACAAGCAACAACAGTTTACAAGAAAGCCACGAGTGTTAACGTTAAGCTCGGCATCGACCATTGAGGCTGCTGATGCTAACTATGTTCATCAGTGGCGTGACCGCGTAGAGAGCGTTGGCAATCGTTACTATCCTCAGCTCGCTAGAAACAATAGTCTATATGGTGATGTTCGGTTATTAGTGAAATTAAAAGCGAATGGCGTAGTTGAAGAGATTTCTATTCTTGCTTCATCGGGTTCAGAAATATTGGATCACGCAGCGATTGAAAGTATTCGATTAGCGTCACCCTTTGACCCATTTCCAAAATCATTAGCTAATAAATACGATCGCATTGATGTCATTCGGACTTGGCAATTCAGAAAGAATCGCTTAACAGCAAAAGTAGAATAAACTCAACGATCATTCATTACTCATTTTCGTGAGACACTTCAAGGTGGATTTCACCATTAAAAGCTGTCGTCATTTTAAATTGTATAGGTCGGCAGCATACTTGGCAGTCTTCAATATATTGCGCGGCGTCTTCATCTTGCGCTTCTTCAACGGGCTCAATAAGCACTTCGATTGATTCGCCACAGTAAGGGCAGCTGATAGTGCGTTCTTCTAAAAATGCCATGATATTTGAATGACCGCTTATGTCTTTTATGGAGTGTGTAAGTGTCTTTTTATAAATTCTATAAGTGTCTTTTTATTAATTCTATAAGTGTCTTTTTATTAATTCTATAAGTGTCTTTTATTAATGGTGTTATTAGCTAGTATTTTTTGAGTGACTATTCTGAAAGATATAATATTGCTTCGACTTCTATTAAAGCACCTTTAGGAAGAGCCGCTACCTGAACGCAAGCGCGAGCGGGAAAAGGTGCAGATAAAAACTGCTGCATAACATTATTGACCTGTTCAAAACCTGACAAGTCTGTCATTGATATATTCAACTTTACACTGTCATTTAGCGTGCCGCCTGCCGCTTCTGCAACCGCGGTTAAATTCCTAAATACCTGCATTGCTTGCTCAGTAATATCACCATCACATAGCAACATGGTTTCTGGTATTAAAGGTATTTGACCCGATAAATAAACGGTATTGTCTACGCGTACAGCCTGAGAATAAGGACCAATAGCGGCTGGGGCTCGATCAGTACTAACAATTATTTTATTACTCATAAATGTTATTTTCTGCCTCTCACTCTTTAACGTTTAACGCGAACAACTTTAACAACAGATTTTAGTACACGTATTCTTCGAATAATTCTTGCCAAGTGTATACGGTTACTGACCGCAAGAAATATATGAATAATACTCGACTTAGAATCACGCTCTTCGACTTTAATCGATTCGATACTGCCATCGAGGCTATTAACTTTATTGGCTAACGATGCAATGATGCCTCGCTGCTGCTCTACTTCTACTTTCAATTCGACACGGTATTCGCCTTCGGCTTTATCGTGCCAGCGAAGTGTAACGCTACGACCTTCTTTATCTTTTTCTTGTATCTCATGATAATTACGACAGTCAGCTAAATGCACGACAACACCGCGCCCCGCTGTAATATGCCCACCAATATCATCGCCAGGAATTGGGTTACAACACTTGGCAAAATTAATCATCATGCCTTCTGTGCCAGCAATCACTAATGGCTTTTCACGATTACCAATCACCATATTATTACCGGCGTCGTCTTCATGAATATCGAGCAATTGCCGGGCAGTGAGATAAGCAACTCTATTACCTAAACCCACCTCTTCGAGAATTTCTTGAAAACTCGAATTACCTGATTTTTTAACTAATGCCGCTTTTTGTTCACTGGTAATATCTTCAAGGCTAGAATTAAAAGTCACTAACGATTTATTTAATAAACGCTGACCCAATTCAACTGATTCACCACTCTTAAGATGTTTCAAATAATGGCGAATTTGACTGCGCGCGCGACTGGTCGCAATAATATCTAACCAACTTGGATTAGGGTTAGCGCCTGGTGCAGTAATTATTTCAATGGTCTGACCACTTTGCAGCGGCTGCGAGAGCGCGGCCAGACGTCGATTAATACGACAGCCTACACAGCTATTTCCGATATCGGTATGTACCGCATAAGCAAAATCAACTGCCGTCGAACCCAATGGCAATTCCATGATTTTTCCCTTGGGCGTAAAGACATAGACCTCTTCGGGAAATAAGTCGATTTTTACATTTTCAATAAACTCTAATGAATTACCAGCATTTTGTTGTAACTCAAGTAATCCTTGCACCCATTGACGCGCTCGCGCATGACTTCCCACCGATGCATCTTGATTATTGGCTTTATACAACCAATGCGCAGCAATGCCGTTATTGGCCAATTGCTCCATATCTTTGGTGCGAATTTGTATTTCAATAGGTACACCGTGCATGCCAAACAGCACGGTATGTAATGATTGATAACCGTTGGCTTTAGGGATGGCAATATAATCTTTAAAATGCCCCGGCCGCGGTTTGTATAAACTATGAATGGAACCGAGCGTACGATAGCAATCATCGGGAGACTCCACGATAATTCTAAAGGCGAACACATCCATAATTTCAGTAAATGAACGACTCTTACTGCGCATCTTCTGATAAATACTATAAAGATGCTTTTCACGACCAATAACTTTCGCTGTGATGCCATCTTTTAATAGCTGTTCGCCTACTTGGGCTTCAATATTCGTAATTAGCTCTTTTCGGTGCCCTCGCGTCGCTTCAATTGCTGCTTGTATTCGCTTGGCACGCATGGGATATAAAGTACCAAATCCCAAGTCTTCAAATTCTATGCGAACTTCATTCATACCTAATCGATTAGCAATGGGCGCATAAATTTCTAAGGTTTCAATGGCAATGCGACGGCGCTTTTCTGCACCCAGTACATCCAAGGTTCGCATGTTATGGAGACGATCGGCGAGTTTGACCAGAATAACGCGTAAATCACGCGCCATGGCCATGGCCATTTTTTGAAAGTTTTCGGCCTGTTTTTCGGCCTGAGTTTGAAATTCGAACTGCGTGAGCTTACTCACGCCATCAACAAGTTCTGCAACCGTTGAACCGAACTGCTCTATTATCTCTAGCTTATCGACCTCTGTGTCTTCTATGACATCATGAAGCATCGCCGCTGCTAAGCTCTGATGATCCATGTGCATATCAGCAAGAATATGAGCAACCGCCAAGGGATGAGTCACATAGGGTTCGCCAGAGCGTCGGGTCTGTCCACTATGGGCTTTTTCCGCGCACAAGTAAGCGCGACGCACCAAATCTATTTGGTCATCATCGAGGTAAGCATCAAGCTTTTGGGTAAGATCGTTAATTGTAGCCGCCATGACCACAATATAATCTGTGGCCGGCGGTTTTGGTAGAGGAACTGTTACACTTTAAAAAATTATTTTAGATTCCGAACTCAGCAGCAAGCTCTTCTGTTAGGTCATCAACTTCTTCTTCAGCGTCCATATTCTTAGGATCGATTAAGCCTTTTTCGATTTCGCGAAGCGCGATAACCGGTGGCTTATCATCGGCAGCATCAACCATAGGGTCTTTACCCTGAGTCGCAATTTGACGTGCACGCTTGCTAGCTACCATTACGAGTTCAAAACGGTTTTCAACGTGATCTAAACAATCTTCTACAGTAATTCTAGCCATGATATTAGTTCGCCTATTATGTGGATATCGATTGGGATATCGACATGGAATGATGTCCGGATTAAATCTGCCCGATTCTGCCTAAAAGCCAATACCGTTAAATGCTATAACAACTTGGCTAGGTACCAAAATGGCCGCGCAGTATAAGCAAATTCGCCTCAATTTGCGAGCATGAAACCGCCCACATTATGGCCTAATCGGCCAATAATGATGCCAACAAAGGCTGATATTGACGTTGTTGCTGGCTTAAACGCAGTCTTGTGGCCAAAATTACGGCTTTCAAGTCGGCCAATGCTATATCAAAATCATCATTAATAATGAGATAGTCAGCTTGCTCAAAATGAGACATTTCATCGACGGCAGCAGCCATACGGCCATCAATAACATCACTGCCGTCCTGACCTCTGCCTACTAAGCGTGAGCGAAGTGCATCCAAAGAGGGTGGCAAAATGAATATCCCAATGCCCGCACTGCCTTGCTCAGCCATCAACCACTGATGAGCTTGAAGCGCACCCTGCCAGTCAATTTCGAGGATCACATCAAAGCCAAGGTCTAGCTGCTCATTTACCCAAATCTTTGAGGTGCCGTATGAATTGCCAAAAACCGTTGCGTATTCAAGAAAGCTACCCTCTTTAATCATCTGCTCAAAGGTAGCAGCCTCAGTAAAATGATAGTTAACCCCGTCTGTTTCGCCGGGGCGAATGGCGCGCGTGGTATTCGAAACCGAAACACGTAAACGCTCATCAGTCGCCACCAAGGCGTTGACTAGACTGGTTTTGCCAGCACCCGAAGGCGCTGACACTGTAAATAAATTACCCCTAACCGGACTCATACTTTATAAACCTGAATAATGACTCGTACTCGGATTCTATTATAATATAAAACGATAAAATTATTATTCGATATTCTGCACTTGCTCGCGCATTTGCTCAATAAGTACTTTAAGATTAATTGCACCTTGGCTGCTATCGGTAGCAATCGACTTAGAACCTAAGGTATTGGCTTCTCGATTCAATTCTTGCATAAGAAAATCAAGACGTCGACCACAAGGCTCATCTTTAGCTAAAGTGTCTCGGACCTCTGCCGTGTGCGCAACCAATCGATCGAGTTCTTCTGCAACGTCAACTTTTTGCGCTAACATAACAATCTCTTGCGCTAATCGATCATGATCTACATCAACACTTAGCTGCGCTAATCGCTCTTCAAGTCGTTTTTGATGCTCGGCTAATATTTGTGGCATATTGAGCTTTACCTGATTCGTTAGGCTATCAACCTGATCAAGCTTCTCACAGATAACATCTGTCATTCGCTGCCCTTCCGCATTTCGCGCTTCGGCCAACTTCAACAAGGCATCATCAAAACTTTCTAATAAACTTTCAGCAACGGCATCTATATTCAATTCAACGGATTGCAACACACCAGGCCACTGGAGTAATTCATAGGTGCTTAATGGCGCAATATCTGATTTTTTTTCATTCAGCTGTTGAGCAGCCGCCAATAAGGCAGTCACTTTTTCTTCATTCACAATAAAGCCTTGCTCAGATTCATTGGCCTTAAAATATAAATTGCACTCAACTTTACCGCGCGCCAAGGCATTTCGCATGCGCTCTCTTAAAGCCGGCTCTAACACTTTTAATTTGTCAGGTAGTTTAAATTGCGTTTCAAGATAACGATGATTAACGCTGCGCAATTCCCATGCATAAGTTCCTAACGAATTATCACCTTGTACTCGCGCAAATGCGGTCATGCTATTAGCAGTTAAATTTGATTTTTTTGTCATAAGGCTTTTAATCACATTTTTTTGGTCATGGGGTTATATAGAGTTACATATATTTATATGGAGTTGCATAAATTTATATAGAGCTACATGGATGTTAAGTCAATTTCACTCTGAGTTAAAAGCCAGAAGTGTGGGCGTAGATAAACTCACAAACTATAGCAATCAACTTTAAATAGGTATTGGCATTTGTATCTGCATCTTAACTTTGTACATTTATACGAACATTGCAGCTGTAAACAAACATTGTACCTGTAACCGAACATTTAGACGATGGTGCAAAGTTATCGCCAGTGTATAATATGAAAAAATAGTAAACACCCTGTCATTAATGCTTATGCGTAGCAATGACTCTCTCACTTCTTAATATCAGGATTTTATCTTATGGATCGACCTAGCGGCCGTAGCAACAATCAATTACGTTCAGTCACCTTTACACGCCAAGCAACCAAACACGCCGAAGGCTCTGTTATTGCTGAATTTGGTGATACACGCGTGCTATGTACAGCATCGGTAACACAAGGCGTTCCAAGATTTATGAAAGGTGAAGGCCGCGGCTGGATTACTGCCGAATATGGCATGCTTCCTCGCTCAACAAATGAGCGCATGAATCGAGAAGCCGCTCGCGGCAAACAAGGTGGTCGCACCCTAGAAATTCAACGTTTAATCGGTCGCTCATTGCGATCGGCTGTTGACCTCAAAGCCATGGGCGAATACACCATTATTATTGACTGTGATGTACTTCAAGCTGATGGCGGAACACGAACAGCTTCAATATCTGGCGCCTGCGTGGCTTTAGTTGATGCTTTTAGTTTTATGCAAGCTAAGGGCTGGTTAAAAGAATCACCTTTAGTATCGATGATTGCTGCTATCTCTGTCGGTGTTTATAAAGGTGAGGCAATTTTAGATTTAGATTATCCAGAAGATTCTAATGCCGAAACCGATATGAATGTTGTTATGACAGAGCAAGGTAAGTTTATTGAGATACAAGGCACAGCAGAAGAAGCACCGTTTTCACAGCAGGAATTATCATCTATGCTGGCTTTGGCAGAATCGGGTATTAGTGAGTTAATTGAAATGCAAAAAGCAGCACTAGCAAAATAAGTACTGCTCTTTTATTAACAAGGTGCTCTTTTTAACAAGGTGCCTTCATTAACAGGTGCTTTTATTAACAAAGCGCTTTGTAAGACGCCGGAGAAATTGAGCTGTAAAAAAATAAAAAGATAGAACCTGTGCCTTCGTTATTATTCTAGTCGATTAATAACGGGGCATATTATCTTCAGGACAAATTTCGTAATCATAATCAATCGTTAAAGGGCCATGCGCTGAAAACGACTTACTTTTTAAAATACCGCCATATTCAATCGTTTTTCTTAAGCCTTCAGAAACAATTTGATAATCAACACGCCAGCCATCGTCATCGATGGTGCCTGATGGCCACCAGGTAAATTCATCATCATCACTAATCGCTGCTCTAAATGCATCGACATAACCTAAGTCAATGAGCATTTGATCTAACCAAGCACGCTCGGTATCTGTGAAACCGATAGTGTCTCGGTGTTGATCGGATTTCTCTACATCTCTTGGTTGATGAGCAACACGAAAGTTGCCACATATAACAAACTCACGTCGCTTATTTTTAATCTTGGCTAGGTGATCATGCAATTGCTGAAAAAACTGTGCTTTGCGAGCAATACTTGCTTCATCATCGGCGGTTGCTTCTGGCGCTAATATTGAGCCAAAACTAATTTGCTCAAAATCCGCCTGAATATAACGCGCCTCCATATCGAAGTCGTTAAACCCGAGGCCAGTCATAATGGCTTTAGGGAGGTCGCGACAGTAAACCGCAACACCATTAGTACTTTCAGGATTATCAAAAAAGTAGACGTTATATGATGACGGGAAATACATATCATCACGCAGCAAATGTTCTTGGGTACGAATATCCTGAATACAAATAACATCTGCATCCTGACTCTCTACCCACTCATAAAAGCCGCGTCCTGCTGCCTGCTCAATCCCTTCAGCACAAAAGCTGATTACCCGCATTCGATTTCCTCACCCAATATATTAAATATAAAAATTCAAGCCAGCATTAAGCCGTTTCCAAATAGAACACAGCCGGCTATCTCTCTTGTTATTATTGGCAGAAACAAACAATGTCTTTAAAACGATGATTTTAAGTTAAAAACAGGCCTTATGGCTAGCATTGACATAATTTTAACGACTTCATCTCAGGCCGCGCAGTTTAAATAGGTTTATAATATGATGTACAGACAAATAAGACGACTAATTGCAGATCGCCACACTATTTAACTGGTCAGTTATACAATCAGCTATAGAATTAGTCATACAATTCGGTAAAACCTTTTATGCAAAAATTTCAACGTGAATTTATTGAGCTCTCGCTTAATGCCAACGCTCTTTGCTTTGGCGAATACACCTTAAAGTCAGGACGATGCAGTCCTTATTTCTTCAATGCAGGTAAATTTGATCGCGGCCAAGCACTCGCCATATTAGGCCAATGCTATGCGGCAAAAATTATTGCCTCAGGTATCGATTTCGACATGCTGTTTGGCCCAGCTTATAAAGGTATTCCTCTTGTTGCTGTTACAGCAGCTGCACTAGCGACTTACCATAATCGTGATGTCCCTTACGCCTTTAATCGCAAAGAGAAAAAAGAACATGGTGAAGGCGGCTCAATTGTTGGCGCTCCACTGCAAGGCAAAGTGCTCATTATTGATGATGTCATCACTGCAGGCACAGCTATTCGAGAAGTTTTAGCTTTATTAGCCGAACACAGCCAAGCACAACCTGCTGGCGTCATTATTGGACTCGATCGATGCGAAAAAGGTCCAAACAATTTTTCGGCTACGCAAACTTTTGAACAAGACTTTAATTTACCTGTTCTCAGTATTGTTACCATTGAACACTTGCTGGACTTTCTGTCTAAACCACAAGACACTCAAGATAACATCGTTTCTGACGAACAGCTTGAGGCAATAAAAACCTACTGGCATCAATATGGCGCGCATGAAGTCACTCATAGCGAATAACTATTCACTTAAACCCAGTCCATCTGCCGGGTTGGCAGTGCTGTCTTTAGTGCTCATTACGGCCCTAATGCTGGCTAATGTTAGCTATGGACAGGAACTAACATACTATCGAATCATTAATGATAGAGGCACGGTTGAGCTTAAATCTGCTCTCACCCCCGCAGAAGCAAAGCGTGGCTATACCGTTGTCACGCTTAGCGGCCATATTGTTAAAGAAGTGCCTGCCGAACTGAATGACGAAGAATATGCACTATTAAGCGACGAGTTAAAAGCACGCGAACTCGAAACGCAGCAAGAAAATGCATCTCGCGAAAAAAACGAATCGCTTTTATTACGTTACAGCAGTGTTGATGACTTAAACGCTGAACGAAAACGTAAACTCGCTGAGTTTGACGTACGCGTGAGTATCTTGCGCAGCAATATGATGAGTTTAAAAAATCAGGTTGAGCGCCAACAAAGTCGTGCAGCCAATATAGAGAGAACGGGCAGAGAAGTGCCTGTTGTCATTCGCAATAACATCGAAGAATTAGAACAGAAATTGAATGAAGCCAATACATCGTTGAAGTCGATGAAAGATGAAAAATCTGCGGTAGCTGAACGCTACGCTCTAGACATCGCTCGGTTTGGGCAGCTCATTCAACAACAGGTAAAAACTAACCGCCAAACAACGCCTAATTAACAACTAAAAATTAATCAACTACTTACGCAACCGACGAGTTTTGTCGTGCTAGCGAGTGCTGTGGTTTTTGAGCAACGCTTTCACGGAAAAAACCAGCCATTAATAATTGCCACTGCTCTTGCCAATTTTGAGTAGGTGGACGCTTAAATTCACTGCGAACATATTGACCAATACGACCTTCTGCAGCCGCCAATAGAATATTAACCGCACATGCTGCTGGTACAGTTGGGCGAATGGCTTCGTTAATTTCGGCATCACGAACAATCTGCTTAAGCTGAGTTTCAAGACGATCATAAAACTGAGCAACGCGTGTACGTAAACGGTCCGTCTCTCCCGCTAAGGCATCACCGTTAAGAATACGTGAAATGCCAGGGTTCTTTTCAGCAAAACCCAAGAGCAACAATAAAGTTCTTTCTAAACGTGGAATCGCAGCGCTCTCTTCATTCACAATGACATTAACGCGAGTGAATATCGCCTCTTCAACAAATTCAATTAGGCCTTCAAACATCTTCGCCTTACTAGGAAAATGCCTATATAAAGCGGCTTCGGACACGCCTACTTCTTTGGCAAGGCCCGCTGTTGTAATACGCTCACCAGGAGCGACTTCAAGCATATGCGCTAAGGCTTCGAGGATTTGTTGGCGGCGAGAGTACTTCTGTGCAATTCTAGGCATCGCTATTCCAGCTTATATGGTTCCGTTGTAACACAAGCTAAAGGCGATTAACTCTTAGAGTTTATGGCCTATAGCGCGAAATGTATTCATTTACGTTGCTAGCCTGAGCGCTTTGCCCCGACGGTATTAGCCTTCCATTAAATGAATATTAAATACCCTTTTCATTTACGGCATTGGCTTAAAGGCCTTTGCCATGAGGGCTCGTTTCTTTGCAAATCAAAGACTTCAAGTTTTATAAAAAAACATTTAAGCCTGACTACAGTTTAAGTAAAGCAAAATTTTCTTTTTTAGCCTCAAGATTGACTCATTGATGGCCTAAATTTTCAAATTTAAATGGCTTATGCAACACGCTTCGCTTTTTAATTATTTTTTGATCACGAATTAGTTGGTTTGCACTCACCATTGCTTACGGGTGCCAAGATACTCCTAATTCTTTTTTAAATGAAGTGTTTTCGTTCGATAAAAGCTTTTTTTTATTTAATCGCTAAAGATTATTGCTTAGAAATAAACAATTTTTATCGATGATTAATAAGAAGGAATAAACAGACATTAATAATATTAAAAAATAAACGCTAAAAGCGCAAAAATCAAAAAACGCTAATGCTTAGCTGCAACATTAGCGTTAAGACTATCTAGCCGGCTATTCGTCGTTGGTAATTAACGTACCGACGCCAGAATCAGTGAAGATTTCTAACATCACCGAATGCGGCACAGTGCCATCAATAATATGCGCACTATTAGCCCCGCCATGAACCGCATCAAGCGCACAGGCGATTTTAGGTAGCATGCCACCCGTAATTGTACCGTCGGCAATCAACTCATCTACGCGCGATGTAGACAAGCCAGTAAGCACCTTACCTTGCTTATCAAGCAAGCCTGGCACATTGGTCAATAACATCAGCTTTTCAGCGCCCATTACGGCAGCTAATCGCCCCGCCACCAAGTCGGCATTAATATTGTAGGTAACACCTTCGTCATCAACGCCAATAGGCGCAATAACGGGTATAAGATTATTGGCCGTCAAGGCGTTAAGTAATTCAACGTTGATGGAATCAACTTTTCCAACATGGCCAATATCAATAATCTCAGGCGTGGCCATTTCCGGCGAATGCGCTGTAACTTCAAGCTTACTGGCTTTAATTAAATTTCCGTCTTTACCACTTAAACCCAGTGCCTGACCGCCTTGCTGGTTAATTAGGCTTACAATTTCTTTATTTACCTGCCCGCCCAATACCATTTCGACCACATCCATGGTGTCGTTATCGGTAACGCGCATACCATTCACAAAACGTGATTCAATATTGAGTCGCTCAAGCAAGTGGCCTATTTGTGGGCCGCCACCGTGTACAACAATCGGATTCATACCGACTAATTTCATTAATACGATATCGCGAGCAAAGTTTTTCTTCAGCGACTCTTCAACCATCGCGTTGCCACCGTACTTAATCACCATCGTTTTACCCGTAAAGCGGGTAATGTAAGGCAGTGACTCCGTTAAAATAGCGGCGATTTGACTGGCTGTTTTTTGATTTAGCGACATAAGTAGATTTTTCGTTTGTTAGCTAGCTATCCATTTAACCGGCCTACAAAGACCTCATTAAACACTCTGAAGCGCAGTATAACGTATCAAATAGATAAAAAGCGCCGCTCGATGATGTGCGTATTAGTGATCTATGACTATTTGGACAGCTAACTAATGCACTGCCATGCTCAATTGCTGGCTTATTATTCTGTTCCGCATTGAATCGAGTCGCTAGACTCTAAACTCTAGACTTTAAACGCCTGGGTTCGAGCTGGCGTTGGCGTTGGGGTTGAAGCTGGAGCAATCTACCACTCCAACTCAGGCGCGATAGCCTCTAGTGCTTCACGAAAACGAGCCTGAATAGTATTAAGGGCATCTTCACTATCGGCCTCAAAACGCAAATTCAAACTAGCTGAAGTATTGGATGCGCGAAGCAGGCCCCAGCCAGCGGCGTAATCAACTCTTACACCGTCTAATAAAGTAATCTGACCATCATCAGCGCTAAGACCCTGCTCTAGCTCTAGCTGCAGTGCTTCAACAACTGCAAACTTACGGTCTTCATCAACGGGTAAATGGACCTCTACCGTATTCAAGCTAATAGGAAGATCAGCAACAACCGCTTCAAGCGTTGTGCCTTCCATGGTCAAAAACTCAATTAAACGAGCTCCACTATATAAGCCGTCATCAAATCCATACCAACGCTCTTTAAAACAATAGTGACCGGTAAACTCTCCACCCAACAGCGCCCCCGTTTCTATCATTTTTTGTTTTATAAGCGAATGACCACACTTAGACATCACGGGACGACCACCATGACTAGCAATTAGCTGATTCAAGTGACGTGAACATTTAATATCGTAAACAACATCGGCACCCGGATTACGGGTCAACACGTCTTTTGCAAAGAGCATTAACATTTGATCGGCACTCACCACCTTACCCGCAGCGGTCACGGCAACCATACGGTCTGCATCGCCATCAAAGGCCAAGCCAAGATCAGCTTGCTGTTGGCTCACTTCATTAATTAAAGCGTCCAAGCTTCCTTGCGCAGAAGGGTCGGGGGCATGATTTGGAAAGCTGCCATCAACTTCAGCAAACAACGGCAACACTTCACAGCCCAACGCACTAAACAACCTTGGCGCAATATCACTCGCCGCGCCATTACAGCAATCAAGCACCACTTTAATGGGTGCGGCAACCACTACGTCTTCAGCAATACGATCAACATAGGCATCGGCAATATTTTGTTCCGATAAAACCCCCTCACCTTGCTCAAAATCTTTGCCCGCAATAAGCGCATGCAATGCTTTAATTTGTTGTTCGGCTAACGACTGGCCGTTTAACACTATCTTTAAACCATTTACAGCGGGCCCGTTGTGACTGCCTGTAATCATCACGCCAGCCTGCGTCTCTAGCCACTCACAAGCAAAATACATCATTGGCGTTGCCACCAAGCCAACACCAATAACATCGCAGCCAGAGGCTAACAATCCTTTGGCTAATGCGTGATAAATACGCTCCGAAGATAACCTTCCATCTCGGCCAATCACTAAGTGACGCTGACCACCCCTAATCGCTGTGGTACCAATCGCTAAGCCCATCTGCTGCACGGTTTCATCATCAAGCTCAGTGCTGGCATCACCACGAATATCATAGGCTCTGAAAATATGTGCCGGTATCGAGCATATTTCAAGGCTACCTTCATCGCCCTCAACTTCCATACCGCTGGGCACTTGTGGATTAACCCAGCGAGAAGCATTGCTCGAATCGGCACGCTTTACGGCCGTCTCTTTTGTTGCAGCTCCCAATTTTGTTGCAGCATCCAATGGCTCATTATTGTTTCTAGCCGGCTCAGATGAGTCGGCAGTAATCGCTTGAGAGCGCATTGAGCGAAACAAAAACAGCAAGGCTGTTAACGATAAGATCATCGCCGAAAGTAATACCACCAATAAGAGTATCGACTCCACACCAAAAGCAGTTTCTGGTTTAAAAACATAATAGTTAACTTTGATTTTTGCATTAGCAGCAAGTGGAGCAGTTCCCACTACGGCGCCCTTAAGTGAAGGCAAAGACTTTGTTGCCGCTAAAAGAATGGGGGTTCTTGCATCCATCTCATAAACCAAAGCCATCACACCAGAGCGGTTATCCACTGCCGCCGATTCAATAAATTGCGAAGCGAGCCACTGTGCTTTTAAGGTCAGTAAAATCGCGCCAACATTACGGCCATCGACTTGTATAGGTCTTGCCAAACTCAATACCTGCTGACCGTTTATCAAATAAGTATCAAGCTCAACAACTCCAGCCGCTGTCACCTGACCACCTGCCATGGCACGGCGCAATAAATCCTTTTCAATATTGTTATGCACTTGCGTCTTAAAGCTACCAAGACTTGCCACGCCCAGCTCACCCAAAGGAAACAGTGCTAAGCGACTCACATCGGTAAAGCCTAATGCAAACTGCTCAGCGAGCTGTTGTAACATAGCTTCATCATGCGCCTGTATTGCTAGGCGCACTTCAGAAAGCCGTGCTAAGCCATCAATATGATCGGCCAATTGTTTAAGGTTACTATTTAGGGCTACGACCTTGGCATGCGCTAAATCATTAGCACGCTGTGATGCAGCTTGGTTAACTGTGAGTGGGAGATAAATGAAAAAATAGAGCGCAATAACCGCTAAGCTAGGCAAGACCACCAGTAAAATACTTGGCCAATGGGTAAGGCGCCGTGAGGATGGATGACTTGAGCGTTTCTTGTGTAACGGGTTATGCCTTGAAGATTTATTCATAGCCACCTAAAGTATTTATAGCAGACATAGAATGCATTCTTAATTATCTTTGCATCCAATAATAAAGTGCCTCAACTACCATCTTAAAACGCTGCAGGCATTTTGCTCTTCCTAAAACGAACTGAATGTATTCGCTGATTTATTCGCTAATGTATTAGCTAAGGCGTTTGCTGTGAGGCAATTAATTCAATTAAACGGCGCGCCAAATGTTGTTTATCGCATTTATCAATATGAATAGGATCACTTTCTAAGTGATGAGCTAAATGCTGAGTAGATGCTGGGTTAAACAGCACGGTTACTTCATTAGTATTCGAAGCAAAACCAATATCTTCACGCGAGACATCATTGACGACTATCATATTGATACCTTTACGCACTAATTTATCCCTAGCATGAGGAATTAAATCTTCCGTCTCGGCCGCAAAGCCAACTGTAAAAGGCGCATTATCTGCATTAGCAACCGTCGCAAGAATATCTGGATTCTTAACCATCTCGAGCGTCATCGTTTCACTGTCGCTGGTTTTCTTGATTTTTTGATCGGCCGATGTCGCCGGACGAAAATCGGCAACCGCAGCTGAAGCAATAAACAACGTCGTGCTGGGCACAACACTTTCTACCGCCTTAAGCATGTCGCTAGCAGAGATAACATCAATGCGATTGACACGATCTGGCGTAGGTAAATTTACCGGGCCTGCGATTAACGTGACTTTAGCGCCAGCCTCAACTGCCGCCTGCGCTAGAGCAAAGCCCATTTTACCGGTCGAAAAATTACTCACATAACGCACAGGATCAATCAATTCTCGCGTGGGCCCAGCCGTAATAACAACATGCTGCCCAGATAATGACTCCGTTTTAAATAAAGCAGCAACTTGCTCAGCTATTTCTAACGGCTCACTCATCCTACCAGCGCCTGTATCACCGCAGGCTTGCGCACCTTCAGCAGGCCCAACAAAGTGATAACCTCGACCTAACAAGGCCTTATAGTGCTGCTGTGTCGCCTCATCACGCCACATGGCTTGATTCATCGCCGGTGCAACCAAGACGGGAGCATCGCTCGCTCGCAATAATGTCGTGAGTAAGTCATCGGCGCGCCCCACAGAAAAACGCGCCAGTGAATCGGCGGTCGCTGGCGCAATAACGATGGCATCGGCCCATCGTGCCAACTCAATATGACCCATCGCCGCTTCTGCATCGGCATCTAATAAACTGCTGTGTACGCGATTTCCCGATACTGCCTGTAAGGTCAATGGCGTAATGAACTCACAAGCACCTCGCGTCATAACCACTCGCACTTCAGCACCAGCATCTCGAAGGCGACGAACCAAATCGGGACTTTTATAAGCCGCTATTCCGCCAGTAATACCCAACAACAAACGTTTATTTTGAAGTGATTGCATAAATTCTTGATCAATATATCGACAATGAATGACTGAATGTCCGGCATGCTGTATAAACAATCTTCAGCATTGGACGCTGTTTAGCGGTTTTGTATCCGCGACAAATGATGCGCAACCTTACATTAGCGCGCTTAGGATTGCGAGTACACACTATTACGAGCAACCACAACCAATACAATCAAGGAAGATGTTATGGCAATTATAGATTGGCCCTTGGCCGAAAGACCTCGCGAAAAACTCCTTAGCAAAGGCGCACCCGCGTTATCAGATGCCGAATTACTCGCTGTATTTCTAAGAACCGGTATCCGCGGCAAAACGGCTGTTGATCTTGGTCGAGAACTTCTCGAGCAGTTTTCTGGCATTAAAGGCTTACTTAATGCCTCAAGACAAGAATTTACTGCTACAGCAGGAATGGGCGACGCTAAATATGCCGCTTTGCAGGCGGTATTTGAGTTATCTCGTCGAGCGATGATGGAAACACTGCAACGCGACTCTGCCTTAACAAGCCCCAAAGACACTCAAAACTACTTGTTACACGTACTCGCCAATGAGCAACGTGAAGTATTCTGGTGTTTATTTTTGGATAATCAGCATCGGGTTATAGCCAGTGAAGCATTATTTTACGGCACCATTGACCAAGCCAGTGTTTATCCTCGCGAGGTCATTAGAGCTTGCATTCAACATAATGCCGCCGCCGTCATATTTGCTCATAACCATCCATCGGGCTCTGCAGAACCGAGCCAGGCGGACAAGAAAATGACCACTCAATTAGGCAAAGCGCTCGCATTAATCGATATTCGGATGCTCGATCATATTATCGTTGCAGGCTCAATCACTGTCTCAATGGCCGAAATGGGGATGATTTGACACTGATTTCACCCCTTTAAAGACATAATCCTTGTTTCGATCGTCTCGTTCTGTTATAAAGTCGCGCTCTTTTTACAGTGTGGTCAACCTATCGTCCGCCTGAAACATATAATCGCGTATGTCGTTGCGGCCAAGGTCACAACGAACTCATACTCCGGAGAATTAAGATGTCCAAAGTTTGTCAAGTAACAGGCAAGCGCCCAATAACGGGCAACAATGTATCGCATGCAAAAAACCGTACTAAGCGTCGCTTTTTGCCGAATTTGCATCGCCATCGTTTTTGGTTAGAAGCCGAAAAACGTTTTGTTAGCTTACGTGTATCTTCTAAAGGCATGCGTATTATCGACAAAAAAGGTATCGATGTAATTGTTGCTGAGCTTCGTGGTCGCGGCGAAACCGTTTAACATTATTTAAAGAATAGAGATTGTAGCTATGAGAGAAAAGATTCGTTTAAATTCATCAGCAGGCACTGGCCACTTTTACACGACTGATAAAAACAAACGCACCATGCCAGAAAAAATGGAAGTCAAGAAATATGACCCCGTTGTACGTAAGCATGTTGCATACAAAGAAGGCAAAATAAAGTAGTCTTTATTTGCGCCTAAAAAAACCCGCCTTGCTTGCGGGTTTTTTATTGCCCATGAAAAGGGCATGAAAAAGAAAATGGGAAAACATCCTACAATGAATCAAAATGCCTGAGCTACCTGAAGTAGAAACCACCCGACGCGGCATAGATCCTTTTGTTGCCAAAAAGAAAATCGCACAGGTTATTATTCGTGAGCGACGTTTCCGCTGGCCCATTCCAAACGACTTTGAAAAAAAGGTCAATGGGCATACCGTTCGCTCTATTTCTCGGCGAGCAAAATACTTATTATTCGAATTGGATCATGGTTTTTTTATGATTCACTTAGGTATGTCTGGCAGCTTACGTATTGTTGAGCAAAAGACGGCCCTACAAAAACATGACCATGTTGAATTTCAACTACCCAATAAACTCTGCCTACGATTCAACGATCCTCGACGCTTTGGCTCGGTACTTTGGCTTGGCGAAAATCCCTTTGAACACACGCTGCTTAATAAACTAGGGCCAGAACCTTTTGATAAAGAATTTAATGGCGATCATCTTTTTAAAGCCTCACGAAAAAAGAAAGTGCCTGTTAAAAACTTTATTATGGATAATCATATTGTCGTCGGCGCAGGAAATATTTATGCGAACGAAGCGTTATTTATGAGCGGCATTCGCCCGGGTAAAGCCGCTGGCCGATTAACTAAAAAAGAATATGCTTTACTAGCAACGAATATTATTGATGTGCTCGATGCCTCTATTAAAATGGGCGGCACGACACTAAAAGATTTTGTTGGGGGCGATGGTAAGCCAGGTTATTTTCAGCAAACGCTTCGCGTTTATGGACGCAACAAGCTGCCTTGCCTGCAATGTAAAACACCGATTAAATTAATTCGACTTGGGCAACGCAGCACTTTTTACTGCCCCGAATGCCAGAGTTAATTGTCGCCTGTCTATTTTTATTGGTCTACTTTTTATTGGTCTATTTTCTTAACAACTCGTTAATGGTTTTTTAATAACGATAGAGTAAAGCTGTCTCAGTCGCCTTTAGCTGTACCTTCACGACGAGGATCTGCAACACCTACCCAGCCATTGTTACGACGGCTAATTGCATGTAAGCCACTGGTCTGCGATTTAAAAACAGGCTGATGACCCATCGACTCTAAAGCATCAAACACATTTTGACTAGCGCCTTTTTCAATTTCTAATTGGCGACCAGTGTTTAATATATGTGGCTGTTCAATACTCATAACTAAGGCGCTATTAAAAAACAAAACCTCATATAGCACACGTGCAACATAGGGAATAATTTTTTTACCGCCGGGCGAGCCAATAATGAATAGCGGCTGCTCATTCTCATCAAAAACAATCATTGGCGACATAGAACTACGTGGACGCTTACCACCTTGCACACGATTAGCCACTAACGTTTTATCAGCATGGCGCGGCACAAAAGAAAAATCGGTAAGCTGGTTATTTAAAATAAACCCGCCCACCATTAATCGCGAACCAAATGCCATTTCAATACTGCTCGTCATACTAACGACATTACCGTATTGATCAACAATACTGAGATGTGTTGTAGATACTAATTCAGGGCTTGGCTGCGTTAAATATTGACCCACCTCTGGCATAACAAATTGACCGGCAGCCACTGTATTCATAGGCTTATCAGTGGAGATTAACTGACTGCGCAACTGCAAGTAGTCATCATCTAACAACTGCATAACAGGCACATCAATAAAATCTGGATCCGCAATATAAGTATTACGATCGGCAAATGCTAAACGCGAAGCCTCAACAAAATAATGTGCACTCAAGGTATCTTTTTCCATTCCCTGATAATTACTACGCTGCGCATCTATATCACTAACAAGATTCTCTAACAGACCCAGTATCGCTAAAGTTGTACTCGCACCCGATGAAGGAGGACCCATGCCACAGACGCGATAAGTTAATATTTGCTTGCAAAGTGCTGGTCGCTGAACCGCTTGGTATTGAATGAAATCGGTAAGCGACAACGCGCCTGAATTTTTATCTTCTTTAGTAGCGGCCACCATTTGCTGTGCAAGCTGACCTCGATAAAACGTATCGCTACCATTGTGCGCTAAAACATTTAAGGTTTTTGCATATTCAAGATTTTTTAATTGATGGCCTACAGGTAACGGCTCGTCATTAGCATCAAATAAATATTCGGCAATACGCTCACGCTCACTTACCTTAGGCACGGCTTTAATTAATGTATGTAGCCGCTCCGATACAGCAAAACCATTTACAGCTAACGCAATGGCATCATCAAACAATGAAGCCCATGCCTCCTTGCCATAATCTGTATGCGCATCTTCTAACATTTTAATAATGCCAGGTACGCCAACACTTTTACCACCAATAACCGCATCAAAAAAACTATCTGGCATGCCGTCTTGCCCAATAAATAAATTTTCATCGGCCGCCATAGGTGCAACTTCACGACCATCATAGGCAATTAATTTTTTCTCACCAGCATCCCAGTACAACATAAATGCACCGCCACCAATACCTGATGATTGCGGCTCAACTAAACCCAACACCATTTGCGCAGCAATTGCGGCATCAATAGCCGAACCACCTTTTTCCAAAATGGCATAGGCTGCTTGTGTCGCATGTGGATTTGCCGTCACGGCCATAAACCTTTTGCCGACTGCCATTTTATTAACGGCTGCGGATTGGCTTGAATGTAAACTCACGATTTTACTTTCGGGCTCAGGCGCTAAATCTTTATCCTGACTTTCACTTGCAGAACTGCCGACATTAACAGCATCGCTGGTTTGTGAAGAAGAATCTTTTGTACAACCCGATAATACAAAGAGCATAAAAAAACATAGCGTAGATAACAGTGCTACGACATATCGATAAGCTTGTAATTTAAACATCAATCTTTGATTTTTTTATTAATGGCGGCTAATACTGGGACGGGTACAAACTTAGAAACATCACCATGTAGCGAAGCAATTTCTCTAACTAAGGTCGATGAAATATAGGTGAGATGATCACCTGGGGTAAGGAACACTGTTTCAAAATCATGCTTAATGGCGCGATTCATATTCGCTAATTGAAATTCATACTCGAAATCTGACACGGCTCTTAAGCCCCTGAGTACGACTGTCTCACCGAGATCTTCGAGAAAATGCGTTAATAACTTATCAAAGCCCGTTACGGTCACATTTGGAATATGTGCAGTAGCTAACTTCGCCATGTCGACGCGCTCAGCTGTGGTAAACATCGGCTTTTTTTTGCTGCTCGCGGCAACACACACCACGACACCATCAAATAATTTCGACGCTCGTTCGACGAGATCAACATGACCATTAGTAATGGGATCAAATGTCCCTGGGTAAACAACTCGGCTCATATAAACAGTATTCCTACTTTGCGAAGACGGAATGTTAAACGCTAATGGATTTTGGCTCAATCACTTAAATTAATCTTCAGCATCAACTCGATAGAGGGCATAACTCACATTACCAGCCACTTTATCTTTATGCACTTGCCAGCCAGTAGGTAATTGAGGAGGATCATCATTACAATCTCGCTCAATATAAATTAACGCTCCCGCTGCTAAGCAATTCGAAGCCGCTAAGAGCGCCAAAGATTCATCGAGCATACCAGCCTGAAAAGGCGGATCAATAAAAACCAAGTCAAAAGGTCCCGTCGGCTTAGACTTTAACCATTCTATGGCATCCATTTGCTTGGCCTGCAATTTTGAGGTGTCTAGTAGCCTAGCGGCTTCAACTAAAGCACTCACAGCTACACGGCTGGAATCGAGCGCTGTAACCTGCCCAGCACCACGCGATAAAGCCTCAAGGCCCAAAACACCACTGCCGGCAAATAAATCCAGACACCGAGCGCCATCAATCTCTGTATCGAGCCAATTAAATAGCGTTTCTCTAATGCGATCACCGGTCGGCCTTAAGCCATCAATCTCTGCAACGGGCAATTTTCGACCACGCCATTGGCCCGCAATAATGCGAATCGATGAGAGTGTAGATTTTTTAGGCGTTTTGCGTTTCATATCGTTTAAATTACATCATAAAATGTCAGAGATACAGCTATCGATACAAAAGATAAGTGATAGGATATCTATTATTGCGAAGACGGATTATACGCGAGTGAGCACAAAGAACGACATATGCGCTCTACGACCCAATCTTCATAATTCTTACACACAATCTACACCCTACAGACGAACAAACGAGACGATTTATGCTGGGCTTTCTTAAACGCGGGAATAAGAATACACCCGAACAAGATACCTCTTCTGAGGTAGCTGCTGATTCCAATACAATATCTGATACCGATAATGCCATTAATGACGATATAACTGACACGGATCATCAAAGCACCTCTGAAGCTGAAGCCGTTAGCGAAACAGAAGTCGTTAGCGAAACAGAAGCCATTAGCGAAACAAAAGCCATTAGCGAAGCAAAAGCCATTAGCGAAGCAAAGCCCAAAGGCTTCTTTCAGCGTTTATCGGGCAAGCTAAGTAAAACCAGTAGCTCACTGGGTGACGGCCTAGGCCGCTTATTACTGGGCAAAAAAGAAATTGATGACGAGCTTCTCGAAGAAATTGAAACACAACTGCTTATCTCCGATGTCGGTATCGATACCACCACTCGCATTATGGCAAAGCTCGCCGACAGCATTGAGCGCGAAGCATTATTAAATTCAGACGCACTCTACGAGCAACTCAAAACAGAGCTGGCCGCCACGTTAAGCCCCAGCGACCAGCCCTTCGTCATAGACCGCACACAGTCACCCTATGTTATTTTAGTGGTAGGCGTTAATGGCGCCGGCAAAACAACGACTATCGGCAAGTTAGCCAAACGCTTTCAGCAGCAAGGCTTATCCGTTATGTTAGCCGCAGGTGATACCTATCGTGCCGCTGCGGTTGAACAATTACAGGTTTGGGGAGGGCGTAATGATGTGCCCGTTGTAGCGCAGCATACCGGCGCAGACAGTGCCTCAGTTATCTTTGATGCCTTACAGTCGGCTAAATCTAAAGGGGCTGATGTTCTTATTGCCGATACCGCTGGCCGCTTACACAACAAAGACAACTTAATGGAAGAGTTGAAAAAAGTGGTTCGCGTGATGGGTAAAATTGATGCCGCCGCACCACAAGAAATTTTATTGGTACTGGATGCCACTACGGGTCAAAACGCCATAGCACAGGCTGAAAAATTCCAATCCATTATTGGCATTACCGGTTTAGCTGTCACTAAATTAGATGGTACGGCCAAAGGCGGCGTTCTTTTTGCGATTAGTGAAAAACTGCAATTACCGATTCGCTTTATTGGTGTCGGTGAGCAAGTGGACGATCTACGCCCCTTTGATGCCAATGAATTTGTTAACGCTATTTTTAGCGGTACGGATGTCTAATGATACGCTTTGATGGCGTCACTAAACGCTACGATTCAGGTCAAGAAGCCCTGTCCGATGTCAGCTTTGAGCTGGACGCGGGCGAAATGGCTTTTTTAACCGGTCATTCTGGCGCAGGAAAAAGCACTCTACTCAAATTGATTATGTTGATGGAGCGCGCCTCTTCAGGCGAAGTCTGGATCGATAATCAAAATCTTGCCAAGCTCTCTAAGCGACATGTTCCGTTGCTGCGACGCAAGATGGGTGTTGTCCATCAAAACCACCAATTATTATTTGATCGCTCGGTTTACGACAATGTGGCGCTGCCATTAATTGTGGCTGGGTATCATCCCAGAGATATTGGCCGTCGAGTTCGC
>Ga0209304_1000292_pt1 | contig 35324 bp, 53 predicted proteins | sample COGITO_mtgs_1004_4_FD_184789 | JGI IMG/M metagenome (GOLD analysis project Ga0209304, IMG submission 184789) | Pelagic marine microbial communities from North Sea - COGITO_mtgs_100423 (SPAdes) (version 2) | ecosystem: Environmental > Aquatic > Marine > Epipelagic ...
TACCTGCAACGAAACCTGCAAATGCTGCTTCGGACATTCGCATCGTTGCACTTTTGATATCGTAGTTAGGGTCTTGGATAAATCGCTGAGCGATCATCAAACCTGTTTGACCTGTTTCTGCTCCTAATTCTTTTAGACCCTGAACGCCGCCAGCTTTGAGCACACCGCCTGTTAAATTGCGTAGATACTTGCCTTTCTTTATGTGATTGCCACCGACCAAACCTTTTATTGATTTGTAGAACGCGAGTTCTGGCAGAACGTCCATTACAGCAAAAGGCACGCCCATAGCAAACGCTAGCTGGGCTGCATCCTCCTTCTCTATATCAGATTCCATCGATTCGCTGAATGAAGACGCCGCGCCTTGCACGTAACCTGAACCGAGGGCACCTATTTTACCTCCCGTTTTTGCTCCTTTTACGCCGAATTTTTTTGTTGCTTGTCCTGCTGCCGTTCTCTTTATTGCATCTTGCGCAATCTTAATTTGATCAGGGGTTGCGAGGCCTTTAGAATAATCTTTGATCGCTTTTGTTACAGCACGTTTGACTTGGCCTTTGGCAACAAGGCTCCCGACGGCACCGGGCACCGCGCCAACGCCACCAGTTGACATCCCGCCTGTTACAAAACCAGCTACTGTCCACGCAAGTGAATCGACTGCTGAGGGTATGGCTTGGTTAGCAGTGTATGTGACGAGTTCCCCAAAATCGCTGAGCAAATCCACCGCGTTCTTGTTCCCATCAACACCTTTGTATGAATTAGATACGTCGCCAACAAAATCTTCAAACTTGACAAGATGCTGACTTATTCGTGAAGCCTGGCTGTCTTTGACTGCGGCTCTTTCCATGAGTTCGGCACCCTCTTCGTTATCACCAACGAGATAGTTGCCTGCGGCTCTAAATGTAAGGTACGAGGACTGTAGTCCTTTCCAACCTGCTGCCCGCCCCGCCTCACTGGCCGATAAGCCAGTAGGCGTAATAGTATTGCCGTTCTTTTGATCGACTTTTAACGAGGCTATCCTGCCTTTTAGATCCTCTATACCTTTACGTTCTTTTTTCCTTGATTCCTCTAAATTACCGCGTAATTGTTGACTAAGAGTTTGTAACTCCTCTGTAGACATGTTCTTCGGATCAAAGTTAGTAGCCATTCTTAGTTATCCCCCAGAGCAGCTTGTCGCTGTGCCAACTCTGCTTGCATCGCTTCTAATCGCCTTGGTATTAGGTTTTCCTCCACTTGGGTAGGCGTTTTAAGGATTTTTGAAAGGGCTTTTTGCACAGCGTTGTCGCCTATATCTGTAAGCTTGTAATCCCTGTCACCGTGGGGTACGCCATACTGATCGTACATGGTGATTGTCCCATCGGCTGATAAAGCAAAGCGCGTTGTAACTTTTTCCATTGGGTTTAATGAGGAAAACTTATTATAGTCAAATGGACCAAAGCTAGCTTGGTCTTCATCCGAACCTTCAAACCAGTCAATAAAGCTGTTGAACGCGTTTACACCTAATTCTTCGTATAGCACTTGGTTCAGATTCTGGGACAACAAGTTCTGTTCAAGCATTGGCATTTCGGTTACGTTGTAATTGTTTGACAATGCTACGACTGAATCGTAAATGTCCAGCCCGTTTTTACCCTCATCATTGTGCTGTTCCACAACCTCCATTATAGCCGCTTGGCTTCGTCCATCATTTTGATCCGCGCCCGGTTTATGCTCCCACAAAACGTTGCCGGTTTTTGAATCTAGAGCTTGGACTGTGCCGTCGGCTGTTGTGTTATATTTTGGTTTGCCCGCATCGCCTGCAATTTTCATTGCCTCTTTTAAAAGACCATTTTCGTTGTTCATTTGTGTTTGGGTTAGCTCACCCGCTTCAATAAGTTGCTGCTTCATTAAATCAACCGCACTTTGAGAAAAGACTCCCAAATCTAAGGCTGTCTGTAATGACGTTTGGTCTATAAGGCCCAACGCTTTTGCCGTGTGTAGCTGATAAAGCATCCCTGGAGTGACCTTTTGTGGCGTACTTAGTGCCTGCGCAACCTGTTCGATCGGGGGTGGGTTTGCAACGATCTCTTTCTCTACTGCGGCTGCAAGCTCAGGTTTTTTTGACTGACGTGGGTCGATCTCAGCTTTTTTAACAATGTTGGTTGCTGCTTTATCTATCGCAGTAGGCGCCGGCTTTTTACCGTCAGCCACTTCTTTTGCGCTAAGCAAGTCATTGTGCGCCTTTTGTGCGGCGTCGACCGTATCATTACCCGCTGCTTTCCGTGCGTCTAACCTTTTGCTGTTGTTGTTAAGTAGCTGCATCTGACCCTGTAATCCATCGGGCACCTCTCCGTCTACTTCATCGATCCGCTTTTGGACCGAAGCTATGGTCTTGTTGTTTCTCTCGATCATCTTATCGACATTGCCGAAAACAACAGGTCTATCTAGCATCGTTTGGAGCCGCTCCTCTGAGCTCTCTAATGCTGTATCCCACTGACTGTCAGTAAGCGAATTCAGCTGATCCCACGAATAGGTAGACAGGTCATGATTACTAGGGTCCATTATTGCAGTTTCTGTCGGGACGCCGTTTTCGTAGGGCCCAACATCTGTTCGACTAGTCCCCAATTTTTGTGCTTTTGGTTGTTCTTTTGGCTGCTGTTGCGCAGCCTGATCGACTTGCATTTGCTCACTTAACTCAGCCGACTGCTGGATTGTTTGGTTATCAAGGAGTATCGGTGTGTTTTGTGGCTGCTGTCTAATGGCGTTCATGCCGTCAGCTGCAGCTTGTAGGTCCGCAGTTAGGGGTCTTCCGTCTGCCTGATGTAAGGCAATGGACACTTGTGATTTCAGGATGTCGAAACTCATCAAGTCCATCGATGTGAGAGGGTCGCTCTCCACAGCGGTGCGATCTTTGGACATGTACATAACTTTGTCTGGGTTGTTTGGGTCCGTGATCTGGATAGCCCTACGTCCATTACCTGCGTCAACAGCGCCTTTAAACTTGTAGGCTGTGCCGTCAGACCCTGTGAGTAGTAGTTTACTGATTCCCGGCTGGTTGATAATTGCGCCGAAAAACTCTTGGGTCTCTGGGTTGTCTAACTTTTTATCAGTGCCATCGGCATTCATCATGTGTTGCCACCAAAGCCCTCCTTCGTTTTTGAGTAGGGCTTGCTGGTTCGTGAACTGTTGTGCAGTTGCGGCTGCGGTATTAACCGCTGCCGACGCATCTTGTGCGCCCGCCTGCGAATTCGTCAAAGCTAAATTTGCATCACGTTGAGGCTTGGCTCCTTTAAAACGCTCTGCCTCAAGGTCTACCAAAGCGGCATTTGCTGCCTCAGCAACACCTGTTGCCCTTTTGTTCTCACCTAAAACATCTTGGCGGTAGGTTTGATCTTTTTCCGTGTTTGCTTTGTTCTCAGCAAATTGTGCAATCTGAAGCCCAAGGGATGCCTCGAACTGTTTGTTTTGGAGTCTCGCAGCTTCACTAGATTGCACCGCGCCTAAAATGGGGTTGCTATATGCCATGGTATTTTCCCTAACTTATTCCGAAGCCAATAATTTGACCTATTGTTTGCATGTTGGATGCGTGGGCTGCTGCCTTATCGCGCTGATATTGAGATTCTCTCGATGCCTCCATACCCGCAGCGCTGCCTAACCCGCCCATGGCTACGCCTAGCTGCTCCTTACCCATGCCCAAAAGTGAGGCTTTAAGACCTAAGTTGCGGTCCCTTTGATCGAGTACCGAGTTGTTAACTGCGCCAGTAAAACTCGCTGCGTTACCCACGGAATTCATACGCTGCTGTGAGGCCTTCTGGGCGCCCGTCATGTTTGCGCCGTAACGGCTCAACGAACGTTGCTGCATGCCGGCAGAAACCTGCTGACCAAGCGCCTGAGACGACTTAGCGTCATCGATCATCTTCGTGCTGTTAGTGTCCGCTAACAATTCTTCTTCAGTACCGCCATATACCTCTAGATAGTTCGCAAGCTCGTCGCGCGATATATTCGCGAGGGTGTCCGAAGCACTAGGCCCCTCCGGAACTTGGGCAGCAGGCTGCTCGTTGTTGTTGTTGTTGTTGTTGTTGCTGCTGCTGTTGTTGTTGTTAGTAGACGTCTTGTTAGAAACGAGGCTATTGTTGACGGGCTTCGTCCCATAAGTATTGCCCGGGGGCCCACCGTTGGTATAGTTTCTGCCTGGGGGTCCATTCGCAGTAGGAACACTAGGCGCACCGAGCGTATCTTTTTTTGCGCTTGGGTCCATAAAGCTTTTTATGATCTTACCTAACATGGCTATGCCCCTTTGTAAAAACTATCTATTTGTGCTTGAAGACGGTCTATTTCTGGTGTTGGGGTTGGGTTAAACTTTTTATACAGCCCTGCACCAAGATCGCTAGCAAACGCCATGCTGGTATCTTGCATACTGCTTGCTGCTTGGGATTTAGCTACAATTTCTTGGTTCTGAGCACGCGCCGCTTGGGATAAACCTTGCATTGCAACACTTCTGCCACCCTGCCCAACCTTTACAGCACCTAACTGTGAGCCGTCTTTTACGGTCTGTGCTGTTTTGCTTGCCCCAGCTAATGCACCACCAAGCGCGTTACTTTGGATAACCCCCTGGTTGGCTTGTGTCATCATAGAACGACCACTGCCAAAGCCACCACTACTGCCGGAAGCACCCAAACCGGCCCCTTGACTTGAAGAAAAGGCCTGAGCCGTATCAGCGTTTGCTCTGCCACCAAGGACGCCAGAAACATCGCGCCCAGACTCCTTAACAAAGCCTGCTTCAAGGGGTCTGTATAATTCTTTATTGCGATTAGCAATTGTGTTGGCGTTTTCCACCAATGCTTTTTCATGTGCGCCTGCTTGTGCTTTACTTGCTGAACTACCCATTTCTATTCACCTGAAAATGGTATGTTACGAATGCTGGCTCAAAGCCCAGCTCCTTAACACGTTTGCCCCAACCTAACCGGGCTGAATTAAATTCGATACGATCAACGCCCAATGTGCTTGCCAAATCGTGGCCTGCAGCAATGGCTTCTGCGAAACAATCGATCGCTGGAGTTAGCCATAAGTGGTCAATCACTAAGGTGGACACTTCCTCGTATCCAGAATCGTATTGGCTAAGTATCACGAACCCTAGACGATCCATACCTTCTTCTACCCAGTAAAGGTGGACCTTCCCCTGCATAAGGTGGTGGTAGATGTCGGCGACACAAAACTTCGCCCGCACCTTGAGGATGATGTCCCTCATGCCACTCTCAAAATATAAATAGTCGGCCCTAATTTCGGCCTTAGTGGCCGGCACTAACTCAACCACTACAAGCCTCCGTATCGCACTGTTCTGCGCGTTGGTCCATTACGTCCGTCAGCCTTTTCACTTGCATCACGTATATGAGCGCCAAACTCAGCCTCATGTTTCGCTGCCCGCTGTGGGTTGGCCCATGGCATCTCATGTGCGTTAAATAAATTAGCCAATGCACCTGCCATAATCCCATCCACATGATCCTCAACAAAATCAGTTTCGATGTTGGTTGAGGATAAGCTGGGTTTCAGCGATGCCTGGAGAATTACGTTATCCCCAGACTTAATAGGCACAGGCACTAAGTACATGAGTTTGTTGCTCGGGCGTATGTAGTGCGTTGGGGTACTTTTTTCTGTTCGCCACTGTGCGTTTGCTTGAGTTGCGCCTTGCACGGTGTCAGGCAATATCTCTTTTTCCCCCAGGATTACTGAGTGGATTGCGACAATGTTTGTATTTCTCGGCATGTCGATATCGTACTCGAACAGGCCTTCAACGGTTAGAATCGGGTCAAGCGTTGCGCGGTATGCGCCACTGCGCTTGCAGTAGCTCAGCACTGCATCCTTAATTGCCTTTTCCACTACAAACTCAGGACAGCCTGCTATTTGGTATGGGAGTAGGCTGACCATATCTTTGTAGTTCATAGTTTACCCCTGGGCTACTGTTCGCATGTTTGGGCTAGTCACGGCATCTAGTTGGATTTTAACGCCTAGAGAAGCGATCATTGCTTGGTAGTGCTGGCTGCTTCGTTGCTCACCGCCGCCGGCAGTTTCTTTCGCATAAGCACGATACAAAATGTAATCCAGTAAATTGTTTGAGTGAATGTCTGGGATAGTGATATTGCCCCCAGACGTTACTTGTGCTGGTTCTACCGCATATACTGTTTCAATATGTCCCGCCCCGTTATTGGGTGGGTACACGTAAAAAGTCTGTGGGTCTAACTCGTCAAATGTGTAGTGATCAGCAACCGCAGTTTGTGTGGCGGTGTGCCACATCGGTTGGCGCGTATCTAACACATCCCTACTTATGATACGGACTACTTTGCCACCTAAGCCTTCGCTGGTTAGGTTACGTACGATACGTAATACCTGCAGACCGTCAGCAGGTATGGTTTGTTTCGTGCCCGCTACTAATGCCACCGACTGATTGGTTGCACTTACGGATGGCTTAAGAAGACAGATTTCGCGCTGCCCGTCATTTAACCAAGAAAGCAACTCCGTTGTTGGCCAACGAGTTGCTGAGGTATCCTGTAAAACCGTCTGGGCTTTACCGATAATGTCGTTCGATGAAATGGCCATTACGCCTCGCTAATCACAGCCCAAGCTGCGTCGCGTTGTTTAGAGGTGATGTCATAGCCCAGAATCTTTTCAATGCTCTGCACTCTAGGGTCACCGTTTTTAGAAAAAGCTTTGTTATCGCCTTTCTCCATCAATTGCTCAATTGCGGCTACAATTTCCATAGCACGGTCCTCTTCTGAGACCCCGTCTACGCTATTTTCACTCGCCGTTTCAGTAGCAACTGCTTGCTTAATTTGTGGTTGTTTGCCTACTAGATATGCTCCAGCAGCAATACATTCATCCACCAGAGGTGGTGGGACTTCTCGCGCAACACCAGCTTCAAACCAAGCCGACTGGCCCGTCATACTGCTAACGTATATTGCCTTATCAGAAATCAACATATATAAAACTCCAAAAAGCCCCCAGCGTCCTGCCGGGGGAAGAGGCCCTAATTATTTAAATGGCAGTGTCTAGCGTAATTACGCCAAAGTCTTGGCTATCGCCAGTTACCATGCTGGTGTACTTTGGCTTACGGAAGCCTAAGATCTTACCGATTGAGATACCGTGCTGGTTACCGTAATCGTAAGTGTCTTCAACCCAGTCAGCGTCGCCAATGTCAGCCATTGCCAATGCTTGTGCGCCACAGAACAAAGCGCGCTGGCCGTTTACTGTGCCGTCAGCACCAAACTTACCATCAGCTGCTTCACCAGAAGTGTCATATACATGACGGAACTCATGAACCATTACGCCGTCTACCATTACAGAAGAAGAACCTGAGAACAAAGAGTTAACTGGTCCACGGTTGCCCGCGTTACGAACGTTAGCTAGGAAATCAGCATCTAACTTCAACTGAGCCATGCCTTGTGGAGTAACGAACATATGGAAACCTTCGTCACCACCTTTACCACGTACACCACGCATGTAGTGATCTTTGGCGTAAGCTTTTAGGTTTACGATGTTCTTGTAGCCTAAGATGCCAGTAGTAGCTAGGTTACCAGTACCAACAGTACCGTCAGCGTTTGCAATTAACGTACGTGCACTAGTAGGAGCAGTTACGTCTGCAGAAAACTCAAGGTTGCTTAAGTTTTGGCCAGCAGCGGCTACAGTACGCAAGCCACCGTTGTTCTTCTTGGTGTAAGCCAAACCAGACAAAGTTAAAAATGCTAACTGGTCCATACGGTCAGCCATCCAATAAGCCAATGAATCTTTAGAGGCTTCGCGGAAGTTAACGATAGATTTTTGGTCGGCTAAACGGCCAGCCAAACGGTTTGCGTTACGCATCTGGTCGATACGAACTGTGATGTCAGAACTAGAAAGAGCTTCTTCGTTGCCTTCTAGAGTGTAATCACCTACAACACCGTCTCCAGACAAGTCAGCTAGCAAAGTTAATACAGCGCGTGCGCCCTTTTCACTTTTAGTTAAGTCAGTAATACGCTGAACCATGGCGTTAGAGCCAGAACCAGCAAATTGGTTAATGAAGGATGCGTTACGGGCAGCGTGCCAGAAGTCGCGAGACCATACGGTCTTTTGCTCTGAAGTTAGAGCGGCAAAGTTAGTTAATGCCATGAGAAAATCACCTTTTGAATAGATTTAAAATAAATTATAAGTACTGCTTATAAACGGTCGCCATTAATCAAGCAGGGGCGACAACCACTGCATGCTGTTGGACGTGTCGTGCCCGAACGAAATAGCGACCTTTTTAAGAGGGACGAGCTCATGGCCTTTTTAAGCTGGCGATAGCTACCGTGTATCGTACGGTTTTCGATTTAATAAGCTTTGGCAGTTGTCGTACTGCAAGACGAGCCTGTGTACATATATTAGCACAGCTTATAAATTAAGGGAAATTAATAGCCCTTAAAACAGGTCATCTACTATTAAGGGTGTGTGCTCACCCATAAAAGCACCTTCAATATTGGACTCGATAAATTCCTTAGCCTCGTCAATACCCATACCTTGTCGGACAAGGTTTTCCAGGATCTTGATCGTGGAGTACACAACGACTGGAACCAGGTTCTTCGTAGATACTCCAATAATTGCATCATCTAACCCATCTATGAAAAGGAGCCCAGAGGGCCCCAAGTCATAAGCTTCTACTATCCCCTCTCGCACTAACCGAAGTCCCCGCGTAGGCGTTTCATTTGGGCATCAGACAGTTTGTCGAAGTCCGCGTCAGTCATGGTGCTAATGTCGACGACATCGTTACCGCGCGTTGCCGCACTTTCGCCTTTTAACTTGGCAGGTTGCTTGTTGGCTGCTTCTAACTTCTGCTTCACATCAGTTGTCCGCTTTTTAGCTGCAGGCTTTGACTGAACCGCTTTCGGTTGCAACAACTCAGGCATGTTGGCTGCCAGCGTCATTCGCACTGCTTTACGAAGCGCGTCAGCTTGTGCCATACCTTTTTCTGCATACATGCCCATCAGTTCGTTAGCTTCAGCAATTAGATCTGCATCAGCTTCGTCACTCTTGGAATCAAGTACTGGGTATGACTCCACCATGTCAGCAACGGCAACATCTAAATCTAAGTGCTGCTTGGTTACATTCGTTGTGTTGTGGATGTCCTGACGTAGCTCTTTGGCCATCGATTCCCGTTCAGCACTACGGATTTCTTTGCGAACCTTTTGAGCTTTATCTGTCTCGCCATCAAGCACTGCGTCCATGTATTCAGCTTCTTTGCTGTCGAAGTCAAACTCAGGTTCGGGCGCTTCTTGGGGTTTCGCATTATCTTCTAACTTGGCAAGACGATCTTCGAGTTGACGGCGGCGAGCAATCTCTTCGTCCATACGTGCCTTTGGCACCATGTGCGATTTCTCATCACCCTTAGTGGCTAACTCCTCTTCAGGTTCCGTTTCCTCCTCTTCTGGCTCGACCTCCTCTTCATCAATTTCAGCCGCTATTTCTTCTTCCGGTTCTTCTACTTCTTCCTCGACTTCTTCCGATTCTTCCACTTCTTCATCGGCTACTTCGGCTGACTCCTCCAGGGTGGCTTCCTCTTCAGGAAGATCGCCTCGGTCTAAACCACTAAGGTCTAATTCTTCACGACCATCACCACCTGCAAATTCATCAAAACTATCATTACTGTCATCGTGCTCTAAATTGGCACTTATTTTGGATTTAGGCATTAGGGCCTCCGTTGGTTTAATTAACACTACTTAGGTAAAACATTTTTATCAGAGTTGTTGGGCTTTTGCGCTTGGCTACCAAGACGCAGTATTTCTGCAGCGATCTTAGTAGTCGATTGGGTTTCGGAAACCTGTTCCTTTTGAGTCGCGGACAACTCAGCCAATTGCATCCGAACATCCAATTCTTGGCGCTTAAGTTCCATACGTGCTTCTAGCTCAGCCATCTCTTTTTCAGGAGTGGTTTCTATATCATTCGCTTTAGCTGTCGCCAACATAGCCTGTGCTTGTAGATGCGCCGATTCTGCTTGGAGCTTCTGAAGTTCTAACTTCACTTGTTCCATCTCGATCTGCTGCTGCATCTGAGCGGCTTCTTGCTGTTCTGGCGATTGCTCAACACCCGTAAGCATTCGGATACGCTTAGCAAGCTCACCCTTACGCTGTAAGTGTGAATACTCAATAATAGCGTCGTCAGGGATAGCGATACCCACTTGACGTAACTGCAACGCTTCAGCGAACTGCGATTCATCAAAGGTGTCGCGTGCTGGCATCGATGACACAACCACATCGTATTCACCCAAAGTCATGTCATTGACCACTTCGCCTTCTGGGGTCATTTGGTTCAACACCAACTCTTCCCTTGGTTTCATAGGGTCATCGTCATTCGTGATCTGAATCACGCGTTCTTCGGTATAGAACGATTGGATCAAACACATAATATTCTTTGCAACGAATACTCTTGACCGAGCGAGGTTGTCCAAAGGTACTTGGATTTGGATCTGACCACGATTCTGTTTTGCCTGGATGGCAACACCTGAAACTTCTGCACTATCCTGGCCAAGCATCGCATCAGACACACCTGAGATCTCTTTGATGTTATTGGCTGCTTTTTGGCCAATGCGATCAAGACCTGTTGGGATCTGGTTTGGTTGAATCTTTGCTGGGGCAGCTGATCCTCGGTTGTATTCCAATACTAAACCTGTCTGAGCGCCACGTTCTTGGAGATCATCCGATGTCATGCCGTTTAATGACCCGGTTTCTACGACCCAACCGCTGTTGGCAGTCGTGTTCACAATGTGTAGCTCTTGTGAAGAGATCTTATTCAATTGTTCTTGAGGCGATAGAAGGTTGCGAACCATACCGAACGGTTTGCCACGCCTAAAATAGGGGAAGTAAGGGACAATGGTGAAGTCTTTGTACGGCGACCAGTCATCATGCAGTACAACTTGGTCCGCAGTAATCGTCCAACGTACCTTTTTGACTAACTTTTTGAGCATGCCCAGGCCGAATTCTTGGGCAAACAACTCAGTTCGCTCTTCATCCCACGATTCTGGAACGATGCGCATGTCCTTTGTTTTAGGGTCAACGAAGTGAGGGGTCAATGTTAGCTTTCTGTGCTGTCTTTCAACAACTCGAATGGCACGAACACTGTGTTTGTCGTCAATATGTCCGCCACTAAGTACGGCTTCTTCAACATCACCAAACGTCGAATCGCGCATTTCTACCAAATCCATCGAATCACGGCCCAAATGCTCGCCGTTTTCAGCGATCACGCGCAAACGATCCGCTTTCTCTTGGCCATACTGTTGTTCAATGTCATCGATACTCAGCCATTTGGTCTTGATGACCTCGTTCCATGTGGTGGGGTCGTAATCTTTGGCATCTGGATCGGGCAAGATGTCCAACGGATCTTCCGCTGTGATCAGCACTTCACCTTCAATGTGGTCGTCAAAATTCATGCGAATGTCAAAGTAACCACGATCTTGGATAATGCCGTCAGCAAACACCTGACTTTCCAAGTAATCGTATTGGTTGTTGTCACTAATCTGCATATAAAGTTTGGTGAGCACCGCAGCAACTTCATCTGAGGAGTTACGTCGAGGCTTAAATAGTACGTCCGCACGTTTAGAGGACTGCTCCCCCAGTATGGTGTTGACGGTGCTCAAAATGGTATTAATGGTTAGGTGTGGACGACCCTCGGAATCTAATGCATCAATGTCCGTTTGATCCCACTGCTCACCACGATAATAGCGGTCACACTTGATCGCTGTCTTGATGTAGTCAGTGTGCCCCGCATCTCTTGCTCGCACGTAGCGAGCCCAGTTGTTATCTACGATCTTACTTTCTTTTAAAGGATCGATTTTTTTTGACTTCTTGTACGCCATAGCTATGCACTCATCGCTGATTTACTGCGGTTAGGGGCCATGAGTCCTGGGAGCTTATCTCTCCAAGACTCTTCAATTATTTTTTGGTCTACAACAGTGGACATCTCAGACATCATTAGTCCGATCCAAGCTAAACCATCCACTTGGTCATCATGTACGCCGTTAGGAAATCGCAACATCTCTGCCATTAATCCTGCATTCCACAGTTGGAACTTAGGAAAAAACACCATGCCTTGTTGCATACGGCCCTGAATCGCACGAGCACGAGCTTCTTTATCTCTGCGCCCCGTTTTCAGCTCCATCAAATACATTTCATACAGATTACGTTCTTTAATTCGCTTCTTTAGGAAAGGCCCAAGCGCCATTTCAATGTGTCCACGCTCGATACCAACGATCGACGGGCGGTATTCTTCGTAGACGTCGAGAATCTTCTCAACCAACTCGAAACCGTCCCATTTACCTCGCTCAACGTGCATCACATACATCTTATCTTCTTGGTCTACACCCACAACGACGCCCACAGAGAAGTCATTTCGGTCTGCTTTACCAATCGCAAGGTCCCATGCGCAATACACCTTGAGTTTTTTGTTCTCTAGGGATTTGTCTTTGTAATATTGGAACATTCCTAATTTGAAATATTCACCTTCGTCGGCCACTGGGTTCTGCTGGTACAATGCGGACCAGTCACGAGGGCCTACAGCCTTCTGTATGCGCATTAGCGCGTCGGAGTCATAACGGGCAGGATGCAACGGTTCGTGCTTCTTACGGTACTTCTCGTCCTCCTCAGCGATGGCTGGGTACTTGATGACTTCCCAAGAGTCGCCGCCGTCTTTTTCTTGCTCTAATAACCACCCTGCAAGGTCGTCATCGTGCCAACGCGTTAGGATAACGAGGATGCCACCGCCCGGCGCGAGACGCGTATAGGCCGTTGAGGTATACCAATCCTTCGCGGTTTGGCGAGCAGTCTCCGATTCAGCCTGCTCTCGGTTCTTTACCGGGTCATCGATCACTAATATATGGGCACCTTTACCCGTAATTGGTCCACCAACACCTGCTGCGACGTAACCACCGCCTTCGGTCGTTAGCCATTGCTCAGCGCCCTGCGATTCGGGGTCTAATCGAGTTTTAAACAACGATTGGTACTGCTGATCACGCAAAAAGCCACGTACTTTGCGCGAAAACCCCATGGCCAACGAGCCAGAGTAGGAACACGCGATGAATTCGTGGTTTGGGTAGCGCCCAAGGTGCCATGCGGGGAAGGTTTTTGAGGCCAGCTCACTCTTACCATGGCGCGGTGGCATAAATAGCATGAGTCGGGGGGACTTTTTCTCCGCCACATCTTCTGAAAACTTTTCCAGGCGCAGGCAGATGTCTTTATGCACCCATCCTGGGATGTAACTGTCGTTGAATCGCTGAACAAAAGGCAACAGGTGCCTCCGAGCCAGCTCGCGCTTAGCCAATTCTGCTTGTGCAGCCATCTTAGGGTCGAAAACACCGCTTTCGTCTGTAAAATCTGGCTGTTTTCCTAAGTCTTGTTTTTCCAACGTATCCCGTTCCGACTGTTTTAAACGTTTTTTGTGTAAAAGTTTGCCGGTGTGAGCCAGTTGGGCTTTTTGCTCGGCTTGCTTTTCCTTCAAATACTTTTTATGCCGCTTTGGGTCGGCAATAATGGCTTGAAACGCACGGCGCTCGCCGAAATTCTTGCACTTTGAGCAAACGGTCGGCGCGCTATTGGCATCGAACAACGTGTGTGGTCGATCTTCGTTGCAGTAAGAGCACTTTTTAGTGTCCCTCTTCTCCATTGCTAGCCTCCACTTCCTCAAATACACCATCGATCGTTGAATTAGGGTCAAAATGGGTGTCACCCAGCCCTGCCAACCTTAATAAATCTGCATCTGATGCGGCTTCTATGTGTCGCTCAGAATTTATATTTACACTAATCGTCTGTATCTTTTGTGGCTCGTAGAGGCCATGCATTTTTGCAATCTCTCTTAGTGCTGCGACTTCTTCCGTTGAGCTACCACTCTTTCTGTGGGCCTCAAAAAATAATTTAGTAATACTTTCCCGCGTCACCGCAATGCGATCGAACTCTTTCTCTCGAAAGTAGGTCAACGTGCGTTGTATCACGGCATTGTTCACCAACTTTGATGAATTAGCCTGCGAATACCCTGCTTGTTTGCCTGCCTCAGTGGTCGAATACCCGAGCAAGTAAAAACGAACAAATTGTTCTTGCTGTTTCGTCAACTTCGGCAGCACTTTGTGCCCTTCTTCAAAGGCATCTTCTGAAATTTCCATACTTAACGGCCTATAAGCACTGCTTATCTATTATTCCGGTCTAACGCCGAATTTATGTTGAAACAATTGCCATGCAAAAAAGTCTACGTCTTCATCTCTAGCGACATTCTTGCAGTAGTTATACATGACACACACTACACGCGTGTTCTCTGGCGTATAACCTTGTGCGTTGTCCGAGCGATCCAAGCTAACCGAGAACGGATGCCTCACATACCTTGTGTCTTTACTGTAGTCAAAGGCGATCCCTGTTTTTGCACAACGATCGTTTTGCTCAGAAATTTTAGCTTCCATCCACTCTAACGTGATCGCGAATTCAAACCCCTTGAACGCCGCTCGTTTTCTAGCGGTGTTGAATACCTCTTTAGGTCTGCCAAGTTTGCTGTAGTAACGATCCTGCTGCCACAGCTTTTGTTGTTTTCTACGCTTCTCTACATCTCTCAATGGGTTCCACACAACGCTTATATTATATTAGCAGTGCTTATAATAACATAATAAAAAATAAATTTGCATTTTTATATGCTCTATGACCGACGGGCGGGGGTTGGGTACTTTGTCTTGACCTACCCCCCTTCCCCGATTCCGATATTGGAACCTTGTTTTCAAATTTCGACTCTAGGGACCCCTACCGTTTTTCGCCCCTCGCTGCGCTCGTAGCGTTCGTTTTGTCTCTTTGTCAATTTTGACTTCAAACATTCAAAGGATTACATCACATGACTAACTTACCCGCAGTTCAAACGTTTTACGCCGCACGTAAAGATGACAACCAGTTCGTGGTTACCGCCTACGCTTTTGTAGTCGGTATGTTGCTACCGATCATCATCCCCTGTGTGATCGGCTACTTAGTAGGCATAGCAATCGTGGGCATGTTCACTAAGAAGAAGGGAGCATAACCATGAAAGCATACAAGTTTACTAAGACCGTGGTGTGTATTGTTTTAACACTACTCATCATGTTCGTTGCGTTGTTCCACCTACAGGGCTTTGGCCTGTTGCTGATCATCACACTCCTAGTGTTAGACCGTGTGGTGTCGTACATCAACAAAGTGCAGGTGTGGTTCGCCATGCGTGCCTGGAGGAAGATGCTATGAACCGCAGTACAACGCTCTTTGTCTACTCACTGATCACTGTCCTTACTGGCATCTTAGCCCTGCTGGATGCTCGTACTGCAGTGATCTTTGGTTGCTTCTGCCTTGTTCTTTGCGCCCTGCTTCTGGATGCGACTGAACAACAGCCTACCGTGCATGAACGTGTTCGTGCTTCTCGTGCAAGGAGAAGGCGCTGAACGCTCGTGCCTCGCGCGCAGCGTTCGTTGCGCATGGTGTCTTTATAACTAAAAGGAGTTAAGGCATGTACGACATCGTACCCACAACCGGCGGACAAGATCCGTTGGATTTACTGCTAGAGCACGAAGCGTTAGCAGCATACCAATGGGACTGTGAGTTAGAAGCTGACAGCCCATTACAAAACCGCGAAGAGTTCATTCGCAACAACGCGCAACGTCGCGCAAACCAAGCTTAAGGAATTTACCATGACTAAACTTAAAACTGCAGTTCAAACCGTGACCTTTGAAATGACCCCAGCTGTACAGAGCTACTTGCAAGAGCAAATGGACTTTCTAGCCCAGCACGCCGTCAACCAGATCGGCACGATCGCCAACTATGCAAATATCGCAGGCTTTCAAGCATTGCCAACGTTCCAGCAAATGTTCGGTGACGACTTCGGTCTGGCCAACGACAGTAACCAGCGTACGCTGAAGTACTGCGCGCAGACCGTTGCTAACTCGCCTGACATGCTAGTGCAGCTCAAGCCTTCGGGCAACGTGTATGGCGCTCAAGAAGCTGACGGCGTGCAACACACAGTGTTCAGCGACACAGATCGCAACAAGATTCAGCTGTCTGACTTTGGCTACAAGGTCGTGACTGAAACTGCCGAGCGCTACGCAAAGACCATGACCGATTTAAGCATGCTCAATGCTAACTTCGGCATCGTCCCCACCACCTCGCGCACTGAGCGTTATGAGTTGTTCGTTGCTAACGAGCACGCTAAGAAACGTTCAAAGCAAGAGATGCAATCTCGCACAGAGAGCAAGTTTGCAGAGAACAAGCAGCATAATGACTGCATCGTTCAACTGGTGAAAGTAGCACAAGCAACGTCGCACCTAGTCTAACGACTAGGCACGATGGAAAAGGGCCAATTGGCCCTTTTTTTATGCCCCGGTACAACGCGCGTTGGGCAGTGTGTGTTGTTGTGCCGATTATGGTGTACAATGAACGTTGTTCCATGCCAATAACCGTCGCGCCCAGCCCGCTGCGGCAGATGTCGCATTTAGGACATTTAAGTACTCATTTTAAGACAAACGAGCAGCGCGCATTATCAGTGTAAATGCTCTACAGGCCACGCGTAGTATACATAGTTGCTAATATCCCAATTATTGGGTTCAAAGAAGAGTCCACTTAGCATTCTACACAGTTACACCATACCTAAAAACGTCTTTAACATATGACCCTAAAATTTGTTCAATCTCCAACCACGATTTCGCTCTAGCCCTTTGGTACCAACACTTTCCGGATGGTTGGAAATGAGATTCTCACTTTTCCACTTCCAACCCAAAATAATAACCTGTTATATATCAACGACCTACGAGCAACGCTCAATGTCCACTTCCAACCCAAAACACGAAAATGGCAGCCATTTTACGTCGTGAAACACTTTCGTGGAACATTATTAACATTAGCAAACGCTAACATGGTTACTTTTTAACCAGTTGGGTTGGTAATATGACGTTTTCTCAATACCAACCCAACCTTCCAACCCAAATGTCGTATTTACGACAATGACCAGCGAGCAGCGCGCAATGAGCGTGGTTCATGGCACTTCACACTTCACAAAAGTCTTGCTTAATTATATAAGCACGGCTAATATTAACCATCTACATTTTATAAGCAAGGAAAGAGCATGGAACTAAGAAGCAATTGGGCCTACCCAGCACTACGTGAATGGGCCAAGAGGCAGAAAGTACCTAACGACCGTATTGATCGCATGATTATTAGGGCTCGGAAAGAGAAATTGCCGATGTGGGCAGTGGAACAACGTGAGAACGGCTCGTGGGCCACCTTAACGTACGATACGCCCTACTACATTGAGAGATTCTTCCAAATTAATCAACCTACGATGCTATCCCTGGCTCGTAAAAAAGAGGTTTAAGCTAATGAGCACATCAATAGAAGGCACACACACTATCTGCGTAGGCAATTGGCTAGTGGACGTTGCAATAAGTCACTATGTGCCTGATTCACCCCCAGATATGAGCCCAGATTCAGTTGATCCAGGCGATGCAGGGTACATTGACTTCACCGTACTCAGTGCGGCGGCTGTGTCTCGCATATCAGGCGGCGATATGGACTATTTAAATGACGATGACGTTGAAGACGCCATTCTAGAGCAGGTGATCGCATGTCATTAACTGAAGACAATGTACTCCCAACAGAACCCTATAGGCAGGGCCATTTCCTGTCGATCGAGTGCCATTGGCTTGATGAAGATGGCGTTTATGACGAAGAAGCCGCAGTTGCTAGAGTCAACAAGTCCAATAGCCTGTTGTACAAGGAGCCTGGGTACAAAGCCAACGCAGCACGCGCCAAAATCACGGCGATCCTCGAGCAGCGCGCGTTGGACAAAGAGCTAGCTGAGTATTTATAAGCAGGACTAATAAAAGGAGTCACCATGAACGGATATGTATGCTTTTGGGAACAAAAGCGCGAAGAAATCCACGCCTACACCTCATCTGAAGCCCAAAAGCTTGCCGCAATAGCTTTCCAAAAGCACACGCGTAAGAAAGTGAAGCAGCATCAGGTGCTCGTCATTATTGCGAAGCGAGATGGGCAGGACGTTGAGCACAGCCCAGCTAGTATTTAACCATTAGAGAAACAACACACCATGCCTCCCATGACTAAGATTCAACAAATCGCAGCAAAATCCAAGCTCAAACTTAAATACACCACCGAACGGGACAACTACCTTGAGGCTGCAACACAAGGTAGTGCTCTTTTTGTTGAATTCAACACAACCAAAGCGGCGGCGTACCAGGCAAAGTTAGATGCACTTAACGAGGTAAAACCATGAGCTTAACCTTCGTACCTAAAATACCAGCACACCTTAGGCAAATAGCCCCTATGGAAAAGGTCAAACAGCCTCGCCTCCCTGTGCTTGAACGTAAGCCGTGGTCAGATGACGACGTAGAGACGCTTATACGGCTCAGAGCAATAGGCATCAGTTATAAAGACTGTGGCGCCATACTCACTCGTTCACCCTCCACCTGCGTCACTGCCATTGCTTATGGTGATCTTTATGCAAGGGTCAGCGAAGCGCGTAAGAAACTCATCGATGCAGCACTTTACTTTTAAGGAGAACGCCTAATGGCACATATCACCTACGCTATGGAAGCAAAAATCCGTCATCACAACGCACAAACCGAGATGGTATGCAGTATTTGTGACTCACAAGACGTCTATGCCACGTCCGATCTACATTGGGATGGGCACCAATGGGCGTTGCCCTCAGATCCTCTACTCTGGCTCCATTGTGAGCATTGTGGCGTGACTAACACTCACGAAACCCCTAAACATAAGGAAATAAAACTATGAAAACAATACAAACAGACCAATGGCAGTTGCTAGACGACCAAAACAACCCTGTTGAAGTGGGACAAGTGGTCGCCTACCCCAAAAGCCCCTTCAAATTATCCGGTGGCACACCCCCACACAAGCCATCGAGCACCGGACGAGTCTTCGGCGCATGGGTGAACGAGCCCGATGACAGTCGCTCGTATTTCCCAACAGTGTTCAACCTAAAGTGGGTGTCGTCAACTTAACCAAAGCAGTTTTTACTACTAACTAAATCTGTTGACTTCATAAAATAGTGCGGCTATGATCAATGTCGCATTCACCTATGAGTCAAGCACGATGACACCAATGGAAATGATAGAGATGATTGCAGAAGCGCTCTTTTGTCTAGCACAAAATGTCTACTTTGAAGCAAGGTCACAGCCTCTTATTGAGCAAGTGGCCGTCGCGCAAGTCGTCATGAACAGAGTAAGCAGTTCCGCGTATCCAGACACCGTGTGTGGTGTCGTTTACCACAATAAATACCCCGGTAAATTGCACAGATGTCAGTTTTCCTGGTGGTGTGACGGGCTGTCCGATTCCCCTCGCGACGCAAAGGCCTGGTTAGAAGCCAATCAAGTGGCTTCCTTAGTCCTAAGCCCTGATTTTCCTGATTTAGTAGGCAATGCAACGCATTACCACGCTAATTATGTCAATCCAAGTTGGTCTAGCTCGCTTGAATCCGTCGCCACCATCGGCCTCCACACATTTTATAGGTAAAAACCATGCGGTTTGTCAAAGCACATGAATATTTTGCAATTGTGGATGCACTGGAGGGTAATTACTACCCGCAATCAGTGCTCACTGACGACAACCTTGCCGAATTACAGATTGTCGCGTACGCCTTTAGGCTAAGAGAGCCTGAAGATGAACGTAATATAGGAGTAGCGCTCGAAATAGTCGACGCTCTTCGCCAAAAGTCAGAGGACAATTCCGTCTTCTAACAACATTAATAAATGGAGTTCAACAATGTTATTTAACCTAAGTAAAAGTCGGTGCAGACAAATGCACTGGATGTCTGAGACAACGTGGAAATGGCACATTGTCTTTACATACTACATGTCTTTCTTACAACCTAAGCACGACACTCAAACCCCTTCTTTTGCAACAAGCACCGCTGCAAATCGCCGTTCGGCGTGCAGTCAAATACACATGCCCCACGACAAAATATAACTTTGTCTGTCGGCGCAGCATATCTATGGAGAACTATTATGCGCACCAAGACTACCCAACAATTAAAAACCCTATTATCCCATTACCACACGCTTGAGGACGACGATCGTATGTACGAGAAATCGTTATGTACTAACCTTAAGAAATTTCATACCCATTGGTAGGAGAACACCATGAATCTTTTTGATATTAACCTCATTAACATGTCCGAGCACATTACTACCCCGCGTGGAAACACCATAGAGCTTGTGATCGGTAAACATGTCATCACCTATGAAAAACTACTGGACGGATTTGAAGTGGTCTTTGACGTTCAGTTTGACGGCGTCTATATGGAACGAGAAGTTCCTGTTAGTGAAACCGTAAAAACGTTCTGGAAAGCAGCGTTACACGACGCCTACTGGGAAAAACCTGGCGTCGAGCTAGTGTCTCACCAAGCCGGCTTAGATTTCTTTGCTTCCCATACAAAATATGTCTAGACCCATTGTCTAATCCATAAGCACAGCTTATACTAAGCTCTGACAAAGTATAAGCAGAGCCACTATGAAACCTGGGTATGAACTATATTATTGCATCCATACCAATGGATTTATTATCCCTGAAATACCTGGGCAGCCCAATGTAATGGCACTGCCCGGCGGGAAACGTATCAACAAACAGACTCTGTTAGATCGATTACGATTGGCTAAGCAGCCTTTCACCATCGAGCAGCGGCCATTGGCCGGTGCACCAGAGCCAGATTCGGAGTAAAACCTCCCTCTCATGGAAGAAAACAGCATGAAACTAGTTACACTAGACTTTGAGACCTATTACGACAAGGATTACTCCCTTCGTAAGATGAATACCATCGAATACGTCACCGACGAGCGCTTTAAAGCGCACGGCGTGTCTATTCAAGTCGACGATGGCCTACCTTTGTACTACACAGGTTCCGAAATGGGCCCTGCACTACGAGCGGCGCTCGATGAGCCTTGCACGTTGGTCTGCCAGAACACTAAGTTCGACGCATTTATCCTGCATCATCACTATGGCTTATACCCAACGCGGTATGCAGACACACGATCAATGGCCAAAGCGCTCTTCCCTTTTGAGTCGGCCTCCCTTAAAGACTTGTGCATTCGTTTGTTCCCGGACGATGACACTATGCGCAAAGGCGATGAGCTAGCAGACAGTAAAGGTATCTTAGACTTCGACGATGCGCTTGCGCAGTCGATTAAAGGCTATTGCATACAAGACACCCACCTCACCTATCATTGCTTTAAGAAGATGATTGGCGACTTCCCACAAAGCGAGCAGGATCTCATACATCTCACCACTAAGATGTTTGTAGAGCCTGCGATAGTATTGGATAGGGAGAGAGTCGCTGTTCATGCTGCTGTCTCTGTAGAGCAACGCACAGCGCTCATCGAACATGGATTGACTTTCATCACTAATCAGTTGGAAACAATCTATGAAGACCAGAAGGTATTCTCTTCAAATAAACAGTTTGCGCAGCTACTTACACTTCTTGAAATTAAAGTGCCAAGTAAGATTTCTCCTACTACGGGTAAGCTTACTCATGCGCTTGGCAAAACCGATCTCGGTTTTCAAAGGCTACAAAGTAACTACCCAAATTACGAACCTATATGGACGGCTCGCAAAGCAGTTAAGTCAACGGGTGAAGTAACGCGTTCGCAGCGTCTGCTGCTTACTGCAGACCGGTGCAATGGGCTTATTCCTGCGCCACTCAATTATTATGGAGCGCACACCGGGCGGTTCAGTGGTGGCGAGAAGCTTAACCTACAAAACCTTAAACGAGGCAGTGAGCTACGCAAGTCACTGTGTGCTCCCAAAGGCAGCCTTGTGTATGTAGCGGATAGCTCAAACATCGAAGCACGCATGCTGGCATGGCTCGCTGACCAGCGATCGATGCTCAATGTGTTTTATGCAAAAGGCGATGTCTACTGCGACTTCGCCAGTAAGATATACCACCGGCCTATCATCAAAGGCATCGACCATGACGAACGCTTCCTTGGGAAGTGTGCAGTGCTCGGCTTAGGTTACGGCATGGGCGCAGACAAGTTCAACGACACCCTTAAAATGGGTGCACTTGGTCCGCCTGTCGACCTTGGCTTACAGCAAGTACAAATCATCGTTGACCTGTATCGCAGTGCCAACTCTCGCATTACTGAGTACTGGAAGCGTTGCCAAAACGCCATCACAGCAATGCAAAACAAAAATGCACATTTTGCTTTTGGACCACTCATCATCGAGTACCAAAAAATCAAACTCCCCAACGGCATGTACCTTCGTTACCCAGACCTACGGACTGAGGGACGAGAGACATGGTATGGCTCGGGTAGGCATAAGACTCGAATCTACGGCGGCAAGCTGTGTGAAAACATCACACAAGCCCTTGCTCGCATTGTCGTCACAGATCAGATGCTTGAAGCTGACGAGTACCTCACCAGCATTGGTGGTCGTATCGTACTGCAAGTGCACGATGAGCTAGTGGGCATAGCCCCAGAAATAGACCCTGAACAGACTATAAATAGAATGTACGACATTATGCGTACATCACCTGCTTGGGCCCCTGCTTTACCCCTAGACGCTGAAGGCGGCTATGCGGACAACTACAGTAAATAAAGGATAGTTCCAAATGAATGGCAATTTAGTATTAACGCGAAACGAAATGCAGCGGGTATTTATCAACACAGACAACGGTTTAGTTAAAGTGACCGTGTTGCCAGGACAAAAAAATGGACAGGTACGCCTTAGTTTCGAGGCGCCCCCTGAAATCATCATCGACCGTGAAGAAGTGTACAAGCGTCGCAATAACATTGACTAGTTATAGTGCTATAACAAAAAGTTATATGTTAAAGCTTGACGACATATAAGCATTGCTTATATTCTAGTTTGCTATCTGACGGGAAATACAAAATGAGCGTTCTTACATTCATGCAGGCGAGCAACGGTGTTCGTCTTGCAAAAGAATTCACACCTACCTCCAAAAAAAGCTACCCTCAAGTAAAGAAGTTTGACACGCATGTCTATGAAGTAGCCAACTCATCCAGTGGCTTAGAGCATATGCATAGTCTTATGGTCACTCATGCAGCCAAAGGTCATGCTTTGCTTAGGGGTCAGCTTAAAAAACCCTTAAAAAATCAGTCTCGATCCAACCAAACACAAAAAAACCTCGTGTGTGATTGGATTACGATCGACATTGATAACCTGGATTTAGTAAAGGCGGGAGCATTTGGTGTCACACCCAATTATCCCATGTCCGGCGTTATAAGCAGAGCTAATATTCTGTTTGCAGCGGAGTACCTTGTGAAGCTTCTTCCTCAAGAGCTACACAACATAAGCTACATCGCAACAGCCAGTGCTTCTACTGGTATGAAGCCTGACAAGTTATCCATGCACTTGGATTTCATGCTGACTAACCCAGTACACCCTAAGACGTTAAAAGGTTGGCTTACAAAGCTAAACTTTGACAACCCTGTGTTTACTGACCAGCTTAACTTAAACAGCAACGGCGTAGCGCTCATCTTCCCTTGTGATCGCACCGTGGCAGATAACTCTAAGTTAATTTATATTGCGCCACCGGTTATGAAAGGCGTTGAGCAACGGTTAAATGACGACGACCGAATCCTTCTTGTAGAAAAGCAAGAAGCGACCGTCGACATCATGCCGATGCTTCAAGGCTGCACTGAAGAGCAGATCAAACTGCTTATCACCAAGGGTGTAAAAAAGCTGCGTAGAGACGCTGGCCTAGCTCACAAGACGCTGCAGATGCAAAGTATCAGAAGCGGCGGCAAGGTCACAGAGATCATAGCCAACCCTGACCGTGCATTATTGCAATACGCGTATACCAACGAGTCATCAGGTTATGTCTACGCTAACATACAAGACAAACAGGGCATCATGGGCGACAGCAACGCCTACTACTGGCCCATAGACAATCCTCAAATCGTTTACAACTTTAAAGACGAACCTCCGTTCCGAATGAAAGATGTTGACCTGGATTTCTATAACTCCATGTGTGCTCAGTTCAGTGATCAGATTACTGCAGCAAACATCCCCGTGCCTTATGTCTTTCGTGACATTTCATCCGATGAGCATTATGCACTGACGTATGACACCAACAATGACCTCATCATGAGGCTAAATGCCACAAAAAAAACCAACCTCAAAGACTTCATGGCCAACCATGGTGAAGAGTTACCCGAACCCATCCCAGATTGGGACCGCTCGTTTGACCCACAAACTAATGTTCAGTTAGACATTGAGGGTCAGTTCGTCAACACGTACGAGCCTACCAAATTCATGCGCAACAGAGAGCTCTCTGTAGAGGATGAGCACAAGCTGGAATACGGCAGAGGATACCTTCTAAAAAAGTGCTCCCCCACCCTGTACGCAATCATGTACCACATGGTCGGGTCCAGCGATCCGGAGTTCGAGCATTTCTTCAACTGGTTTGCGTATGCATTCCAGACAAAGCAAAAGCTAACGACAGCGTGGGTGTTCACAGGTATTGAAGGAACAGGCAAAGGCCTATTCTTTCACCAAATCATTCATCAGTTGTATGGCAAGCATGCAGGTTACAAGACATTAGAAAATGTCGAAGACCAATTTAACGACTTCCAAGAAAACACTTTGTTCTTAGTTGTTGACGAGTTCAAGCTAACCGACAGCGCCTCCTCTAACAAGATGATGAATAAACTAAAACACATGGTGACAGAAACATTCGGCACGGTGCGTGGCATGCGTCAAGCGCAACGCCAGGTTAAGTTGTACGCAAACATGTGCTTTAACTCTAACGAGATTGAAGTCATTCGTTTATCAGCTACCGACAGACGTTTCAACATCGGTAAGCGCCAAGAAGTTCCTATCTTAGCTGCTTACCCAAACATGATGAAGGATCTGACAGTCAACCGTGACAAAGAGCTGATGAACCTAGTCGAGTTTGTTAACGCGTTTGAAGCTGACCCTATCCAGGCATATCAACCCCTTGATAACAGTGCCAAGAAGCTGATGCGTGACGCATCCATGACATGGATTGACCATTTCATTACTGCCATCAAAACCAGCAACTTAGATTATTTCGTTGAAAAAATTCTCAGTGTCGACGCTTCTTTAAGTCGTGATTTTGACGTCAACATGCAGCTCAATTCAGAACGTATTGTTAAAAGCTGGGTGTATACAGAAGGTCAAGAAATAGCAGTGACTAATCAAGAGCTGTTTACCTTATGCAACGCCATTGAAAGCGGTGCGTTCAGCAAAGAGAAATTCTCGAGAATGTTAGGCAAGCGTGGCGTAGTCACACAGCGTGTTAAATGTACCGACAAAATTCGCAGAATAGGTCAGATGAAAACATTCCGTTTATTAGATTTCGATAAGCATGAATTAATCGACCACCATTTCTCATCGACTGACAGGGAGACTATATGCCAAAACAATCCAGCACTACATTAACACCCGCTGAGTTTATGTTAACTAGGGACCATTCAAATCCCGACATTCAGGCTTACCACACCATCGTAGATTCAATCCTAGATCAACTTACATTGTTATGTAACGAGGAAACCGATTTACCTAAATTCAGGGATGGCGTTATTGACATCCTTATTCAGTTTGACACGCAACCTACGGAGCATTGATATGGACTTTTTTGCAAGCGACAGACCCGACCAAAATAAAATAGATGCAGACACACTGGCAACTCAAGACGCATTACAAGTTCTTGGGCCTATCAAAGCGTGGTCGTTCTCAACACTCACTAAATTTGAAGAGTGCCCATACCGTGTCTATCTTAACAAAGTTGAGAAAAAACCAGAGCCATCAGGCAGTGCCGCTGATCGTGGTACTGCAATCCACACTATGGCAGAGGACTATGTCCAAGGCTTCGTGGGTGAGTTACCCGATGAGCTATCTAAGTATGCTGAGAGCTTCAAACAGCTACGTAAGGACTACGAAGATGGCAAAGTCGAAGTAGAAGGCGACTGGGGATTCACGCAGTCCTGGGAGCCTACAGGATGGGCTGTACCAGACACCTGGGCACGCATCAAATTGGATGCCTTCGTTACAGAAAGTGAAACGTCTGGTCGAGCCATCGATCACAAGACCGGTAAGAAATGGAACAACGAACTAAAGCACGGCGCTCAGCTCATGACGTACGCTATTGCGTCGTTTATGCGCTTCCCCAAAATGGAATACATAGAGACCGAGCTTTGGTATCTGGATCAGAATCACGGGCCCACGATCCAAGCATATACCCGTGAACAAGCCATGATGTTCTGGCCCAAGCTCAATAAAAGAGCGCTAACCATGACGTCGTGCACAGACTTTGAACCTAAACCTTCTCGCCAAAACTGTAAGTGGTGTCACTACGCCAAAGACGGTTCATGCGAATGGGGGGTTATAGACTAAGAATTAGCCCAGCGGGCGGTGGCGCATGTAACACCCGCAGCGGGGGCCGGTACCCCAAGCTCTACAACTTTAGAGCCCTTTCCTTATCGGTGACCCCGTGTCTTGTTAATAATTAACCATGGAGGATTTATGACCATTTATTCACGCCTTAAAACCTTATCGACCGATCGCAGCCTTAAATACGCTTCGATTGCTTCGGTGTGCACAGTTGTACTGTCGCTATTATCCAGCGCGCTAAGCTTTGTTGCCACCACCGCCATGGTGCTGCTCATTGCTGCGTTAATTACTAAACTATTATGGGAGGTTTCTAATCGTGTTAAGAACCGTACTGATTAATTTTCTCGTCTGGGCTGCTTACGCCTATGACATTTTCACGCTAGCCATGGCCTGCGTTCAATTTATTATAGAGAGGTATCACGATGCTACTAGCCGGTTTGCTAACCGCAGTAGGAATGTTGTTCCTACTGTATAAAGTTGGCTTCAAACGGGTTCTGGCCTACGACGTTATTGTTGACGTCGTAGCAACCATGGGACTCATGTATGTATTTGCTGGAACCTACAGCGGCATGATGGCAGCAATTGTTGGTGGTTTGTTCATCAGCATTGTTCTCATTGTCGCAAAAAAGTTTATGAGTTATCAAAAAATCACATGCTTATGGGTTCCATTCACTTATAAGAAAATACCCTTTATACGTCCACGTTTTGTCTGGACCAACGTTAACTAGGAGGACTTATGCTTATAGCAACTGATCGACGCGAACCCCGCACCCGCTACAAAAAATCAATTAAAGCGGTTGCCCAGACGAAATCTTTGCTCAAGCCTGGTAGTAGTAATAAAAAGATAGGCGGCCATGTGTCCAAAGGACGCTGGCGCGGTATGCCTATCGTATCTCTCACACTCGAAGAGCGTGCAACCTGCATACTATCGTGCGAACAATGGAACAACTGCTATGGCGATAACATGCCATTTGCTCACCGAGTTGATCACAACGACCCAACGTTCATGCCTGTCTTAGACTTGGAGCTTGCAGGATATAACGCTCGGTATCCCACTGGATACTTAGTCAGATTGCATATTCTAGGTGACTTCTATTCCGAAGAATACGCAGACTTCTGGCAGCGCGCATTAGCTAAGTACCCCGCTCTCCATATTTGGGGCTACACACACGTACCGACCGATGATCCAATCGGCCATATCGTGTTTGCAATGAACGGCGAGCGTTGTGTCATCAGATCCAGCGACCGCCCTGACCTAGCGAACAGCGCTCAAGTATTCGGCGAAGGCTATGGACAAGATGACTACGACATCGCATGCCCACAACAGACACAGGCCACGGCTACATGTGGGACTTGTGCATTATGTTGGGATTCAAAAAAGCGTATTGGTTTTTCTGAACATTAGATTATAAGCAGGGATTATATTATGGACTTCTTCAAAACTACACCAGCTTTATATAAGCATCAACGCGTAACAGCAGACTTCATTGCAGCTAATGATCGTGTGATTGTTACTTCCGATCCTGGTACAGGTAAGACTCGCTCAGTACTGCAGGCTTACACAGAAAACAAAGACGGCAAGATGCTCGTCATTGCGCCCCTGTCCATCCTTCAACCCAGTTGGGGTGATGACATTGATTACTTCAACCCTGAGCTTAAATACGCTGTAGCGTACGCTAAGAACAGGGAAAAGATGTTTGCTGAAGATGTGGACATTACCATCACTAACCACGACGCAGTTAAATGGCTTATTAATAATCCAGCTGCTCTGGACGGGTTTACATGGATCTGTATTGACGAGTTCACAGCATTCAAAAACTCCACCAGCCAGCGCTCCAAAGCCATTGCTAAATTAGTTGCTAACTTCAAGCACCGCATCATTATGTCAGGCACACCCAATGCCAACACCATCTTAGACATGTGGCACCCTGCCAAGCTTGTCGACGACGGCGAACGCCTGGGCAAAAGCTTCTGGGGTTATCGCTCTCAGGTTTGCTCACCACAGCAAGTCGGTCCTGACCCACGCATGGTGCAGTGGAAAGACAAGCCCGGTTCAGAAGATGCTGTTGCAGGCATGCTCAAAGACATCTCCATACGTTTTCGTTTTGAGGACTGCATCGATGTCCCAGAAAATACAGAGCACACCATGTACATCGACCTACCGCCTGCGTTAATGAAGCAGTATCGCGACTTCGCCTGGGACTCAATGATTGACACCAATGACGGTGAAACAATCAATGCCATCCATGCAGGCGCTAAGGTTAAGAAGCTATTACAGCTTTGTACTGGAGCCATCTACAACGAAGAAGGCATCAGCAAAGTATTCCACACGCAGCGTTACGATCTTGTAATGGAACTGGTTGCTTCTCGAAAGCACAGTCTTGTCGCCTTTAACTGGCGGCATGAGCGCATCGAGCTGTGTAAGTTAGCTGACAAGCTAGGTATCGAGTATGCCTACATCGACGGCACAGTGCCCGTTGCTCGACGTACTGAGATCGTTCGCGATTACCAAGCTGGAAAGCTCCAGGTTATTTTCTGTCACCCGCAGGCCGCAGGTCACGGACTGACATTGACCAAGGGCACAACGACCATCTGGTGTAGCCCGTCGTACAATGCTGAGCACTTCCAGCAGATGAACCGCCGTATCTACCGTGCGGGCCAGAAGCAGAAAACAGAAACGATCATGATCGCTGCCCGTGACACACACGAAACCAAAGTGTACGAGCGACTCGGCGAGAAGATGACACGTATGAACGACCTGTTGGACTTGTTCAATCAAATCACTAAAGCAGCTTAAGGAGAACTTATGAATTTTGAAGTGCTTATAAAAGAAGTATGGCTTACGACCTATTACGTTGAAGCTGAAAACGAAGACGAGGCCGAACAAAATATAGCAAATGGTGACTGCACTAGGGCCTACGAAGAGAACCTTGAGTATGAAACCGTGAAAATAATTAAGCATAAGGAGGACGAATGACAACTTATAACATAAGTGTGGAAGGCATGGTCCAGCGGACTATTACAGTACAAGCTCAGGACCAAGACGAAGCAAATACACTGGCTAAAGAAGAGTTTGTTTCTCTTGTGGGAGCGCATCGAGGGTATCTTGAAGGAGAATGCATAGCAATGTTATGGACAGTTGAAGATATACATGGCTTGCGACCGGACTTAACTGACGAACAAGCCATGAATGTTCTCATCACTGCTTCAGAAAACCATGACGCCAACGATGGGGTCAATTGGGATGTTTTGCATCACTGGGCTACTGACTTGTATGGCAAAGAAATTGAATTAGAGGAAAAAGCATGACTACTCATATAAAAGAATTTCCGTTTGTGGAACATTCACGATTATCAGAAAACGGCGACCAAGACGGCGAATACGCACATAGCCCTCATGAGCTAAGAAACCTTGGTTATGATCAGACTCAAATCTGGTCAGTAGTGATGGGCGACGACGACGAGCTTGATGAAAACGGAGAGCGTTGGCTTTACATGACTTACGGTCCGCCGGGGCATTTCGTCAATGTAATTGGTTATATCGCAACTGCAGAGCATCACGATAACGACACTTACTATCAGGAAGCGTTTGAAATGCTTCCACTATCTGGAGAATACTAATGACTGAATCAAAACTAGGTGACCTGATCGAACAGGCACATCAACTACGTGAAGTAATCCGTGCTGACGAAAAGAAAGTCAACGCGCTTAAGGAAGACTTCAAAGAACTATCAAGTCAGATCATTGTCAAGATGGACGAGCAAGGAGCTAAGCGCATCGGCGGTCTTAGTGCCAACGTGTCTATCTCAGAGACCGACGTCCCTACTGTTAAGGACTGGGATCTGGTGTATGACTACATCAAAAACAACGACTCGTTCTACCTCCTACAAAAACGTATGAGTGCTGCAGCGTTTCGTGAGTTATTAAACCTGGGGCATGAAGTCCCCGGTGTCGAGATTTTCAAAGACCGTAAGTTAAACCTTCGAGCTTTGTAAAATAATAAGCCGTGCTTATATACATATCTATAAGCACGGCTTATAATAAATACGCTACCCCGATCGGGGCTCAGCGCACAATGTAACTACAGTGAGTAAAAATCCAATGTCTAAAAAAGAAATCGCATCACCATCAAGCTTAATGCTAATTGATGACACCCCAGACCACGTAACCAACGCTGCCGGACTTGGCAACGAAAACGTGACCGTTTCCTCCGATGATATTCCAGAGATCAAGCTGCTCCAAAAGATCAGCAACGAATGTGACGATAGTCATGCACGTTATATTCCTGGGGCAAAGCCTGGCATGATGTTCAATGACCAGACTCGCGAGATCATGTCAGAATGTTTAGTAGTCAACGTGTACTACGATCATTTCTGGATGGCCTGGAACAAGAATACCAACTACCCGTTTGTTGACCTATCAACCAGCACCAAAGAATTTGAATCCAAAGAAGCTATTGAGCAAGCGTTCAATTCGCCCGCCATGGAATTTGAAGACATGGATAATTACGACATAAACGACTCCCCTCGTCACTATGTACTCGTACTTAATCTAGAGACTGGTAAAGCAACTGGCGCAATCATGAAGTTCCCTCGCACTAAGGCCAAAGTGTCTAATCGTTGGAACAATCAGATTGCAGCAGCGGGCGGCGATCGTTTCTCAGCTGTATGGGCGGTAGCCGGTGTCACAGAAGAGAATAAGAAAAACGGTAAGACCTACCTTAACTACAGGATCGAGCGCAAAGGCTGGGCATCCCCTGACCTACACGCTAAGGCAGAAGAAGCTTACAAGCATCTGTCTGGTCACGTAGAACAAAAAGCAGCGTAAGCACTGCGCAACGGGCGTTGTACGGAAGTAACGCCCTTTATTGGTGGATGGAGCCCTCAGTAAAGAGGCCCTACCCTTTGAATGAGCATGGATACATTCGTTCCGTCCACCGCCATCTTCCTCCTGAAATGCACAAATGGAAAGTCCACGATAACTATGCTGGCGGTGTGCCTGACTGTTGGTATGCAGGCCCTGCAGGAAATATCTGGGTCGAATACAAGTGGATTAAGTCGTTACCTAAGCGCGGCACCACAGTAATTAAACCAAACCTATCTGCACAACAATTAGCCTGGCTAATAAAAATGTCTGGACATTCGATAAGCTGTGCTTGTATTATAGGTTGCCCAGAGGGAGGTATCGTCCTCACTGGGAAGGATGATTGGCTCGATGGAATAAGTAGAAACATGTTGAGCCTTACCCCAGCCAAAGGTATTGCAAGCTGGCTCACACAAATCTGTATGGAGATGGAAACAGATGACTATAACCAAAGCGCCGCCCCAAAAGAGAAGCATTTCAAGTGACTCATTAGAAATGTCACGTAGGATCACTAATGTATGGAGAGCGAATAAAAACAAGTCTGGGATAGACTTAACACAACAAAAGGCGGCAGTTCGGCTTGGGGTAACCCAACCGATGTTCAGTCAAATGCTCAACGGTACAGTGTCCATCAATCCTATGATGGTCCTTAGCGTAGCATCTTTACTGCGTTGTGATCTTGGGGCTTTAGTTGGAGGTCTTCAGGAGTACAAGATTCTTCATGCTGTCAGCCCCACTACGAGTATTGAAATCCCAGTTACATTAACCCTATCGGGGAAACCCGTGTCAGGAAAGGTAACGAAAATTATGACACACACAATCTCAGAAGCATTTGCAGTCGAGATTGATACTGATGAATACGCACCCCGCTACAACCATGGCGAGTACGCAATCATCGACCCTCTCACACAATGGGAAGTAGGTAACCAAGTTCTTGTCCGTATTGGGAAAGGCGCTTGTTTAATCCGTGTCGTTAGTAGTATCAATGGTAATGAGGTTATTACTCACCACCCAACAGTTGTCGGTGTAAGCACCACAATAGATTTGACTGATCCAACGATCACCGTTCGTGGTGTGATTCGCGGGGTTCAATTTTAAATGTTGGTAATTAATTTAAACAATAACCGAAGCCGAAAGATGGCGTGGATGCATTGTGGGGAGTGGCTTTGGCATTTGATCCACACTGACACTTATGCAAACACGAGTCCTGTCTTTGGTGTTTTTGAAGCGCAGTTTCCGGACATGCAAACTTCGTTTGGTGTAAACAAATTCGATCATGGCCAGGGCCCACCACAAAAATAGACCGCTATTTTTTTGAATGTCAATATAAGCAGAGCTAATACTATGAAAGAAGACATGGTTAATAAACCGGCCCATTACCAATCCGACACAGGGGTTGAATGCATCGATGCCATACGTGCTGCACTAGGACCAGAAGGATTCAGGGCCCACTGCAAAGCGACCGTAATTAAATACCTATGGAGGGAAAAATGGGACACCGCTGAGGATGCCGAAAAGGCAGCGTGGTATCTCAATAAACTGGTGGAGTCCTATGAAGATGATGTTAGATAGAGTTACAATCAGAAAGTTTTCGGAGTTGTCTGGCTACACAGAAGTCGCTATACGATCTAAAATAAGCGAAGGTGTATGGCAAGAGAATGAGGTATTCTCAAGAGCACCCGACAACAGGATACTAATCAGCCTTGGAGGGTACGAAGCATGGGTAGACCGAAGCAGCAGTTTACAAACGTCAGGGCAGTCTCTAAAAGTACGATCGAAATTGTCTTCCGCTACCCAACGCCCAAAGATCGCCAGCGCGAAACGATCAAACTTGAGCCCACCCCCGCTAACCTCAAACGGTGTTACGTCCACCTAGCTCAAATTAATGAAGCGATTAAAGCGGGAACGTTTGATTACATAACGACCTTTCCTGACTCACCTAGAGCCAAGCTTTATTCAAGCCGGTACACGTTCGGCACCTTTTTAAAAGAGTGGCTTGATGCCAACTACAACATCGGCGTAGGCACCCGCATCTTTTACCATCGAATCATCCATGGCCAAGTACTCAATACTAAACTGGCTGAGGTGCGCGTGGCTGAATTAACGTGGCCCATGATTAAAGATTGGGCGTTAGCAATGGACGTTCTGCCAAGTACTCGCTCTCAGCGTATCGCTGTAATGCGTGATGCGCTCAATGAAGCGGTAGAAGAAGGCATTATTGCTGTAAACCCCCTACTCGGCAAGAAACTGAAGAAACAAACGGTCGTTATAAAGTCTGAGGCAACGCGCATTGATCCTTTCTCTTGGGAAGAGCGTGACGCCATCATCAGAGCCGCACCTAGACAGTTCGGCTTACAGCTCATGTTCCAGTTTTTTACAGGATTGCGCCCCGAAGAAATCCGAGGGCTATGCTGGAGCCGCGTCAATTTTGTCAGCACTACTGTTTTAATAGATCAAGTATTAACAGATGCTAGCCCACACAAATTCCTACCTCCTAAATCACAATCTTCTTTTAGAACAGTTGAACTTGTCGACCCTGCGATGCAGTGCTTGTTAGCTTACAAAGAATATTCTTTTCATCGAGCCACCCCACCTAATGACATTGTGTTTATGAACCCACTCACAAGTCTGCCTTGGAGTACGACAAATAAAATACGCGCACAGTGGATCTCCGCTTTAAAAAAAGCAGGAGTGCGGTACAGAGTGCCTTATCAAACTCGACACACTTACGCATCAACAATGTTACAAGTTGGGGAAGATCTGACTTATATTGCGAAACAGATGGGCCATGCTGACAGTGCGACCACGCTAAAATATTACGCTCGGTTTATTCAACAAACAGGAGCAAAGCATGGGTCTAAATTAGAGGAAGCATATAGGAAGCAAATCGAGGATCAGGTACATGATTGAGTACCGATTGCCAGCATTTTGCCAGCATCTAAAACAATCTCCTTATAAATCAAGGAGTTAAATGGTGCGGACGGAGAGACTCGATCTTCTATATTGGACTTTAACTCGTTGATTTATAACGAATTAATAAAAAAGCTGGCAGGAAAATCGAGGTGAATACCGGTAGTTTACGGTCGGTTTGCCAGGATTCCTGCCAGCTTTTTTAAGCCCTATTCGCCCTCTTCCTCTTCTTCCATATCCTCTATACTGAGCCCCCAAGATTTTAAGATTTTAGTAGCCTTATCGGCCTCATCTACATGGATCTCAATGTACCGGTTGAACTGAATGGGAACGATCCCAAGGATAGCCAGGACCACACCGGTGATACCACCAATGGTCGCTGCCTTTACTAAAAAAGCCAATGCTTCAAACAGTGCTTCCATGTTATATGCCCTCTTTATAGAAGAGCTCTACAAACATGCGACAGGTATCACTGCGCTGTATGTCTGAGATCTCAAAGTCGACAACTGTAATCGGCAGGTTGTGCTTGGCTAGTAGCGTAATAAGAACCCCCAGCCCTGACGTCTGCTTAATGTCCGACTGAGCTAAGTCGCCCATAAGCACTAACATACAGTTCTCACCGATTCGTGTGGTGACCGCTTTAATCTCTTCAACAGTCATTTGCTGTGCTTCGTCAATCAAGACTATGGCGCCTTCTTTCTCACCACCAAAGCTACGACCTCTTATTGTTTCTAAAGGCTGCAGCTCAATGTTGCCGCTATTCAATGCGATGTCGAAGCGCGCTGCTCCCATGCGTTGCTTGAGTACATCAACCATTGGCATGACCCAGTTCAACATCTTGTCGTCTTTGTCCCCTTTAAATGCACCGAGACTGCGCCCGGTGGGAATGTTAGCTCTACATAAAATGATCTTCTGTACACGGTTCTGCATGTACTGATCAGCAGCGTAAGCACACGCCAAATAGGTCTTGCCTGAACCTGCCACACCTGATGCAATGATCACTGGGCAGTTTGGATTCTTTAATGCTTTAAGGTACTTATCTTGGTTCGGTGTCTTCGGTTGCAATGGCGGCCTTTGGCGCTCTTCAGCAAATTTCTCAGTGGACTTTGTACGCGCTGCTTGGGTATTACGTTGTCTCTTCTGTGACACAGATCTTACCTTTGTGGGTTATGGTGGTTTAAATTCGTGTTCCTGG